>Ga0209611_10003636_pt1 | contig 26662 bp, 24 predicted proteins | sample S1TSphgellanicum_3_FD_187693 | JGI IMG/M metagenome (GOLD analysis project Ga0209611, IMG submission 187693) | Host-associated microbial communities from peat moss isolated from Minnesota, USA - S1T2_Fc - Sphagnum magellanicum MG (SPAdes) (version 2) | ecosystem: Host-associated > Plants > Peat...
TCAAATATCAATTTTTAGATCAAAGAAGCCTTTTTGAATTTAAATTGAAAATATCATATTCAAATCAAAAAATTCAAATTCAAATAATCTTTTAAACAATTGAAATAACAATTTTCAGATTCAAATATCAAGTTTCAAATTCTAATATTGTTTTTAAAAACTAAAATAGTAGTTTTCATAATTGAAATATCAATTTTCAGATTTGAATTAAAAATCCAAAGTTCAAATATTAATTTTGAGATTCATTATATGAACAATATACATACGTACGCATATATATATAATTTTAGTACATACATTAAAATACACCTGTATGTCATTGTAGAATACCTTTAGGATGCAACTAATTTGGTGACTACTGTGACTAATGGGACATATCAACCTATTAATGGATGAAAATGAATGTAAAATCGATCTAACCAATAGGATGAAAATTTTAATAGTTGCATCATAGTTGTGAGAATGATCAAAATAGTTGAAATTTGGTTTTGTAGTTGCAAATATTCCCAAATCTAGTTGCAAACGACTACAAGTCGCATGTAGTCATAAATGGAGTGGTTACATTTTGGCTGATTTCTACTAGTGGTTACTCAGCAAAGGTGTTGTGGATAGCTATTCTCTCCACAAAGTTTCTCACTCATTTCCAAAGGTGGTGCCTAGTGAGAGAACTTCCATCGCCATTAGAGTTGCCATTATCGACAATATTGGGTCAACAATCCAAGTGGGAGGACATACACCTAGAATGGTACTTCTTAATATAGGTGCCCAACCAATGATTCTTGGAGTTCAATTCGTCAAGAAGATGGGCATGCTTGACTCCAAATTACGGAAATCTATGTGGCGGATTCGCACCGCTAGTGGGAGCGTTGAGGAGGTACTTGGGGAAAGCTTGAATTTGATTGCACTTAACTTCAATGAAGGTACAAATCAGGAGCTTTGCTTATAAGTTAGATGTTTAGTCACCAATGCCACCAATTATGATGTGCTCATTGGGCAAGAGGCCTTGTTTCCACCAGGTTTCACAATTGACAACAAGTTCGAACATGCATACTATTGAGTGGATTGGGAGATTAATGGCCACCACCTGGGATACATACCCCTTGATTTACATGGGAAACATAGTCCTATGGTTCACCATTGTATGTTGAAGGAAGCACACACAATTTCTTACAACCAATAAGCTAACCACGAGTGGATAGAAGGAGATGAAGAAGAAATAGCTTACACCCAAGCTACTAAAAGCTTGAGGGTGGTTCCTACTAACATTCAACATGGACCAAAGGTTTTATAGAGGTTCAAAGTAGCCTACAAGCCTTTGGTCAAAGCTTTGTCTAGTTTTGAGAACATGGAGAACCATGGCGAACCAATTAAGCTAATACTTCATCAACTAATCGCTTGGACACCACCTAAGGAGGGGATTACATTATTAGAGTTTTTTGGTGGTATTGGTATAGGTCTCAAAACCCTACTATAGTCATGGATGGTGGTTCAGAGGTATTTTTACGTAAACATTGATCTTATTGCAAGGCAAGTGGTGGCATCGAGAATGATGGAATTCACAGCTAGATTTCCATAACAGTTTTCAACCACCGGATGGAAGGTCAGTTTCACTTTCTTGCCATCTGACATATAACTAATTCAGAAGAAGCATATGGAATTACTTGGCCCTGTGGACCTCATCATTTCAGGTTAAAAGTGTCAAGGATTTTTAGTGGCTGGATTTGGAAAAGGCTTGAGTGACACAACTTCCGGTCTCTTCACGGACATGGTACGATTGATCACCTGGGCTCAATCCATTTCTTCTACACTTGGTTATGTAATTGAGAACACCCCTTCTTAGCTTGACCAAAGGGAAAAAGTCCAGGAGCACTACGTGTTGGTTAAGCATTACATTGAAGAGCCCCTCTTACTTGATGTGGCACAATGCGGTTCCTATGCGCACTGGTTGCGCAATTTGTGGACCAACCTGACACCACTCTCAAATCTGCGACTGGCTCTAAGATACACCATCAAAGACCCCAACCTACAAGTTTTTCACATATCGGATGATCGGAGCTCTTGCCAACCAGTTACAAAGTAAGAGAAACCTCCTTGGTTTCTTACGAACACAATAGGAAAACCAAGAGGTGCTTGGCCCACCTTTGTCTCCTTCCTAGGAGCACATGCCTTTCAAGGGGATGGACCAGGTTTAATGTGTCGTCACGCTTTAGCCACTTGGGATGAACCAAGCCCAAAAGAAAGAAAAAGGGCTATGGGGTTCCAAGCTGGCACTATTGCTTCCAAGCAACCAGTGGAACCTCTAGGTGTATAAAACACAACTTGAATCAACTTATTAATTTGATTCAAATTGTGTTTGATACACCTAAAGGTACATCAGCTTTTGGAGAAACAATTATAACCTTCTACAAATCTACATAGTTGGATAGTGGAGAACCTAATATAATAGGTTTTTCAAACACACTTTCCAATTCCATTCCATGTGTTTCCAACTACCCTTTCGTTATGGAGAACCAGTTCACCAAGAAGGAGAGAAAGCAAGTCATAGACTTGCTAATTAAATACGAGAATGTGTTTGCATTCTCAATGAAAGACTTGGGTAGATGTAAAACCATGTAGTTCTTTATAGACGTTACAGATGAGACACTCGTCTATCGAAGGAGGCATAGGTTGAGCAAGCATGAGTGGGAACTAGTAGATGAAAGATGCAAAGATCTCCATGAAGCTAGTCTCATTTAGCCATCAAGTTCTGATTTCGCAACCACTATAGTAATGTAAACAAAGAAGGATTCAGTTGGATTATGGACTGAAAAAAGGATTTGTGGGGATTATAGGCCTTTGAACCTAGTTACACCATAGGACAGGTACCCCATGCCCATCCTTGAAGAACTGTTTGATAGCATTGAAGACTCAAACGTGTTCACAATTGTGGATTTGAGGCAAAACTTCAACTAGATTGTGTTCATTGCGAAGGATTGCAAAAAAACAACATTCCATGGAAGCAACAAGTTGTAGGAATGGCTTGTGATGCCTTTTGGATTGAAGAATGCACTTATCTTCTTTCAATAAGTCGTGGATTAGGTTCTCGAAAGGGCAGATTTCTTGAAGTGCTACATAGATGACGTCCTAGTGCATAGCAAGGGACTCTTGTAGCATTTGGCTCATCTTGAAGAGTTATTCAAGAGATTCCATGAAGTTAATATGAAGATCCATCCTCAAAAGTGTGAATTTGTTATCACATTAGTAATCTACCTTGGACATAGTGACGCGCTCCCAAGTCACGAGGTGAAACCCACTTGAGGGTTTCACAAAGTCAAGTTGCAGAAAGTTGAGATTTGGTAGCACGCTCCCGGCTTCCAACTCTAAAAAGAGGTAGAGGGTCAAGTTGGGAGCCCGGGATTAGACTAGGAAGAGAGACTAGTTTAGCTCGTGTGAATCTGCATCCAAAAACCAACCAAATCGGGTTAGTTTAGCATTCGGGACACCCTTTGGTGTTGGGACTTGCCACGGGCACTTGGACACACAAGACTCACCACGGCCCGGACTCGGGAGAAGTCACCACCTTCCCCCATATAGTATTCTCTGCGGCTGGTCGCGGAGGCTACATCCGAATGGCACATTTTGTTGGGACTCCCGAAATGGAATCCCGAAAGTGTCCCGGCTGGACTTCCAGAACTTTGAATGGCCATAGTTCCTCGCCCTGAACTTGGATCGGGACGAGTCCTAAATCGATGTTGTAGTTCTCATCGAGAGCTTTCCAACGTCGTGTCGCGCTCTTCAAGGCGACGTCGGGAAGAGGTCGATTCCCGACTTTTAGTGGTCGGGAGTCAAATTGCCAGTTTGACTCTCGGCCCTTCTTTTGCCCATAACTTGGGCTGCAGATGTCTGAATTGTCAATACGAGGCCATTTTCGATATCTACGTTTCAAGACCTTTCCAATAACACCAAGAACACCCCAATGCAAGATGTTTTGGGCCTTATTCTTGAGCTCTAAACATTCAAGAGTCCCCGAGGACTCCAAACCTCCAACTTTTCCAAGTGTTGGGCTTCACCCCCACACTTGGCCAAAGTGGGGTTGCGACACATAGAATTTTGCCAAATGGTATTGTGGCTCATTGGGCCAAAGTATTAGCCATTTTGGAGATGCCCAATCCTACCGATGTTCACACGTTGAGGAGCTTCATCGGACTATGTAATTACTATAGAATTTATGTCCAGGACTTCAATATTATTATTCATCCTCTCTATGCATTGTTAAAGAAGGATGTTGTTTGGACATGGAGTGATGAGGCTCAAGAAGCTTTCAACGCATTCAAGGAAAAGCTTTCAGAGTTCCCCATTTTGAAAAGACTTGATTTCAACAAGGTTTTCATTCTACACACTGACCAAAGTGCTCTTGGTATTGGAGCTATTTTTTGCCAACTTGATGAGGAAAACAAAGAATATGTTATCGCCTATGCATCCTGAAGCAACAACAAGGCTGAAAGCAATTACTTTTCATACAAGGGGGAATGCTTTACTATTGTATGGGCTGTCATACATTTCAGGCCCTATCTTTATGGCATTAATTTCACTTTGTATATCAACTACCAGCTTATCAAGTGGTTGATGACCAATGATAAGCTTACTGGTAAGTTAGTTCATTGGGTGCTTATACTTCAGGAATATGAGTTCAAGGTTATTCACCGACCTGGTATTACACATCAGAATTCAGGGGTTCCAAGACCTACTTGACCATGTTCTCATTCATCATCGACGGACTTGAAGAAACCATCCCCAAGCTGATGGCCTTGAAGAAACCATCCCCAAGCTGATGGCCTTGCAGAAAGGATGGTTCAGACATGCAAGAAGGGATTTCGGAAGATTTGCCTCACTAGGAACAAAGAGGATTAGGACTTGGCCCTCCCTTACATCGCCATGGGTTAGAGGATGTCCAAACACGCCTCTTTATTTCATTTCTCTCCTTATTTTCTATTTTTTGGGAGACATCCCATTCCACCTTCTTTTATTATTATTCAAATGGACCAGGTTGTGGACTTGGACTTTCCATCCATTTGGGTTAGGGTTATTGCAGATAGGGCTGCTCTATTCAAGAGGGTTATGCCCATGGCTATGGAAAACTTGTCCATTGCACAACATCGAGACACCTTACAGTATGCACACATGCGAGGTGGCATTTATAAACCTAAGGTGATATAATTTGATGTTAGTGATTTTGTGTATTTCTAGTGGTAACCTAATGATACTTTAGATACTTCTTTCGGTCGCACTATCTTGAGGATTAAGGCGATCAAGCCTTTAAGTGTGTTGGAATTACAAGGAGTTGACGAATGCACAATTTGAGATCACTCCAAAAATTGTGCGTTTTGCCACTTGCTGAACTTGGATCCTACCATCATCATGTTGACTTGGATTCCTCCATGTGACTATCCATGTCAGGTAGTTAAGAGGACAGATGATGTTGATTAGATGTTGTTTTGGGATAACTATAATGGTGGATATCATCTCTTCTACCTCAAGCCAAAACTCATTCAAGTTCCCACCAGTAGTTGGTATTGTTCATCATATTCTCTTGTAGCACCTTGATTTCTATTCAGACCATGCCACGTTTTTCTCGGCTTAGGTTTGGGGGGGATACATGAAAATTTCATTTTAACCTCCTCTTATGCTTTGTATATATATGTGCGTGCATTTTTTTTGGTTGAATAATTTTTACCTTTGATTAATTTTAGTCTTTTTGTTTAGTAAAATTTATTATGGATTTACGCCCTTAGAACATTGTACGTCACGACACTACACGTCATGACAGTTATCATGCCTGTACATGGCCTCATACATGATGACCAGTTACGAGCATGCCCATCATGCCTTTTAGGGTTAATGTATGGTCTTAAGTGACTGTACACTATTAAGTACTCAGGGTTTTAGTTTGTTGGCGGATGTATAAAAGGCCAAGCCCTTCCTTTTTGTTTTTAGTTTTTCTAAAATTCCTTTGTTAAGAGAATTTCTTCCATAATCAAATTGGATTTCTAAATGCTCATGGTGGTTATTGCACAACCATCGTCTACATACATTACATGTTCATTCCTTCTTTATAATTCATATACATGAAAAATTCATTTCAATCTCCTCTTGTGCATTGTATATAAATGTGCGTGCATTTCTTTTTGGTGGAATAGTTTTTACCTTTGATTAATTTTAGTCTTTTTGTTTAATAAAGTTTACTATGGATTTACACCTTTATGACACCGTACGTCATGACACTACACGTCACGACATGGGGTCCCTTGTTGCACTTTTGATATTGTTAGAAAACCTTCAACAAAGTGGTGTACACATTTGTGATTTCATAATTTTCAAATTGGGAAAACAAAAGTTATCAAATTTAAAATGGTTTTTACCTTTGGAAACTAATAAAAATTGATTTTTCAGAATTGGGTCTTTTGGAAAGGTATGTCTCTTAGAGCCCTGAAAAGGTTTGTCTTAGAAATTTTCAAAATGACTTATCTTTTCATAGGCTTTTTCATAATTTGGTTTCCCAAATAATCATATTCCTTAAGGCCTTGAAGAGGTTTGTTTTAAAATGTTTTAATATCTATATAGTAATATATCGAATATTGAATGTTTTTTTAAAAACTGGTTTCCACAGAAGAGATTAAAAATTAATCCCACTTTGACCATAATTGTATTAAGATGGGTGAGGTTACAAGATGTTTAATATACTTCAGCCAATGGCACAAGCACCCAAAGTTGATAGGAAAAAAAAGTTAGATTTAAAAATATTGTTCAAATTAATAAGGTAATCAAATGGGTTTGCTTTCATCCAAGTAAATTCTTTATATTGGCTACATAATTGGGAAACTTGGACTTATCCAGCCAACCTTAGAGTTTCTTTTTTTAGGCCTGACAATGATGAAGGTTAAAATTATAAATTACTTTAAGCCCTACCCAACATGTTTTCCACTGCTTTGTAATCTCCATGATGTTCAAAGCCAAATAAATTATTTGCCATATCATTGAAAAGTGTTAGTAAATATTATCAAAAGTTTAAGAAAATATGTTTCAATTAGGCTTTATAATTGTTTGGAAAAATCAAATGATGAAACCCTGCCAAACTTTATAAAAAGAAAGCACCCAAGAAAGGGAGAGAAAAAGAAACAAGGGGCAAGGACCAAGGACCAGGGACCAGGGACCAGGCAAGCAAACAGCCCAAAAGAGGTGGGCCACAAGGAGGAAAAGGAACCACTAAGAATCGAACCCTTCAAAATAAAATTGTTTGTGAAATTTGAAGAATCTACATTCAGATTTTAAAAAAAAAGCGAAATTTATTAAATTTTACAATATTAGTTATAAAAAACATTTCTCATCCCCAAAATGGTTAGTAACAATAGTACATTAAGTAATCAATTTTCTGGAATATTTGTTCATGTGAAGGGTTTAAACTTTAAACCTCCTTTTACTTCTATTGTTGCATAATGGTTAAAGTTTAATCACTTTCAAATATTAAAACTATTTGTAGCAACAAAAGGGCCCAAATTAGCAAGCCCTGCCTTCAGCAGATGGATACTAACCTGGTATGCCATTACCAATGTCAGGGAAAGAACTGGAGAGTCTATTGCGGTTTTTGATAACAGGCCAACACCGGGAACAGCAAAACTGTTTAGAGATGGGCAGACAGAAACGAAAAAGGTGAGAAGGCAGCAACAGAACAGCATATTCTCCTTCGGGAGAAAGGAGGCTTAGCGCGACCACGATGGGATTCGAACCCACGACCTCCTGATCCGAAGTCAGGCGCGCTAATCCACTGCGCTACGCGGTCGGATACGGCATTTCTCCGGTATGTTTTTGTAGTTATAAATATATTTCTATGTTTTTTCCAATGGCTCTCTTTTGCTCAAGCCGAAGTTTGCAGTGGAAAATTGAGTTGTAAGAATATATAGCTATATCTTTTACAGAGAAGAATGGTGTAGGTCTGGGTTCTTTTTCATTTTGCAGTGGGGTTTCCCAGTCCAAGATGTAAAATTGAAAGATTGCAGGTAATTGCTGGACTACAAAACCTTTCCATGTGGGGTTATTTGGTGACTTAGTTGAACTTGGAAATTGAAGTGTGTTTAGTAGGCTTCTGTACAGAAAAACCATATGAAACTCCAGATTGCATGTGAGGCTGGCCAGGCAGCCAAAGTGGGACAATTTTCAGGTTCCTCCTTTTGCACTCTCATGAAGATGTTGCCTCCTGTTTTCCACCAAAATTTTGCAACAACAACAAATTTTCAATGTCACAGAAAGCATTCCATGATAGAGACCCACACTTGGGTGGCTTTTCTCTTAGCACCCATACTCTACTTTTCATCACCATTGAGTTACTGGTAATTTAGCAACCAAGAGGCAGGAGTTAGCTCACCCCAATGCCCATAATTCCTGCTTGTACTGGATGATGCTGGAACCTGGGAGGGAAACCATAAAGGCCACAATTGAAGGATTTAAGCAATTCTGGATGGAAAGGAGTTCATAAAATTGCATTTAAGCTGAGCTGGTGGAATGAGGAGTTCCGGGATTGATAACTCTTGATAGACATAAAGCACCGAATGCATTCGCTCAGGATCTGAGGAAACAAGTGCTAGATGCCCTTCAAACGTTAAGGATTTTGAAGGTTAATACTACCACTTTTCAGGTTTGTTAAATTGCAGAAATTTCTCATCCAGCTAATGTTATTGTCATCATCAGTCACATGTCCTTTTCGCTCTCCATAATTTTGCATGATTGTCAATTGTTCTTTTCAAAATTTAGCATAATGGTTTATATAAGGGAATGGCTTGCCCCCCATTACTCTGCCAGGTGTGCTGCAAGCTCGCATGCAGACTTCGCTGGAAGAATCATCAGGGCCTTGCCCATTCCCTAATACATATGATGCAGACACACAAGTAGTTGCCTCTTTTTGCCCCTCTCGTTGCTGAACAATAATCAGTAGCTAACACAACCACTGCGTGTTGCAGGCTGCTGGAAATCTGTGTTTTCCTTATGCCTAATGAGCTTCTAATGCATTTTGGTGATCTTCAGAAGCTGATTTCTCATTTACTGATCATAGTGTAAGATGGTGTAGGAGCCCCATGGTTGGGAGGTAAGAGCTGTTGTAATAACTGGAAAGACAATGCACTTGCACCAGGAACTGATGTCAAGGAATGAAGGATGCACTTGATCTTTCTTTTGAAATGCATGTTGACAGATTTGATCATGTCTTGTCATGATGGATTGCTTGATGGTTCATGCAGCATAACAACAGAAGAGGGGAGGCGAGGGATTTAGGTCTGCATTGGGAGGGGAGCTGTGAACTGGCTATGCTGTAGCCTGTTTAAGATTATACTTGCAGGGGTGAAAGCCTTTTCTGGACAGCCAGAGTGACAAACTTGTGGACAATGACAGGCATTTGTGGTGTCACAATCGCACATTCAAAAAGTGGGAGAGTTGCAAGCAATGAAGATGATCCTCACAGGGAATCAGTTCATGGATGCTAATGAAGTGGCACAAGGACTTATCAGTTGTGTCATAAGGTTCTCTGTCCCTGGTGATGAATTTTTTTCCGTATGGTCCAAACACCTCTTTGGCATTTGAATACAATTAACTCAACATGTTCAGGTTTTGTGCTCAGGTTGCTGGATCCAACCAATCATCACCAGTTGGAAGAATTTTGATGGGCAAGTAAATATCACAGCAATCAAACCAGTTGTGTTGTTTGCAAGGGAACATGCTAAGGTAGCAGATGAAATGGGTCTGGAAGAAGGTTATCAAGAAAGAACGATCCTGTTCTATACCACATATGCTCTTGAAGACCAGAAAGAAGGGATGCAGACTTTTATTGAGAAACTGGAACCAGATTTTGAAAACACACAATGGTTGGTAGTGGTAAAGATATATGACAATAGCTGAACCGCATGTGCAAGGTTCATCCTTTAATGCAAGTAGTAGAAAATGAATAGGATCTTCAAATGACCCAAATGCCAACAGAAGCAACTTGCCTTGATGTGCTGATTGATGCCTGTATGTTAGCAAAGCCTTGGGTTCATACACTGCCTCAGCATAGCCTCCAAAATCCCAAGACGTCAAAAGACTCATAATGACTCTCTGTTGCAAATGGTGAGGAACCAAAACCAGCTACAAAGGAATCACAGATTTGACAACCACACTGCAACAGGAATTTACCAGCTAGATGAGCTGTACATAAAGAGCTGTAGTTTGCAGTCTTGGTGAGTGGCAACAGTGCATCAGTTTTCAATTTGTTCTTACAATCCTCAAAGAGATTAGGCGTTGGATCGATCACTGTGAATTCACATCATTTGCACTGGTGCTCACTCCAGCTCTCTGAATTGAATAATCCCTTCAGCAAGAAGACTCTTCTAATTCTAGACATGGCTGAAATTTCTGTCCGATAGCCAGAGTGAGAACAACAATAAGCTTTCCGCTACAGCAAACCAAGGCCATCTCAAACATAAGGATCTGCAATGGAAACCATCCAAAGAGTCAACCGCACTAAATGATCCCTCCAGAAAACCAAACTCCCCACGAGCTTGCAGCATTACATAATTTTATCCCTGCAAGCTACCTAAAGAAACCCTGGGCTCCATTGGAATGAAAACAAAGAAGCAAAGTGATGCATCAACAGCTTCTCATCCCATACTCAATTCTGACACAAAAAATCTAAACAATCATTCTCGATAACATGCAATTCTTGTCTTCTACTCTTGGAGCAAAAGCTTCCTCATCTCATACTCAAACTCAGACACAAAATCCAATCAGCCATCTCTGACTATAGTCAATTTCTTCTCTCTTCACTCTTCGATCAAATGATTACCTCATACAGACTCAAACCCTCACACACGGGGACGTCGGGAAGAACCGGCTTTGGCGATATGAATCTCCTCCTACCAAAGTAGTTGCCATTGGACCACATACGTTTTCTTCTCTCATCTCCAGTTCTGCAGTTCTGCAACTTCTTACCCTCCGGAATCCTACCATGAAAAGAAGGGTATCGATTTCATGTGTAAATTTGACGAAGAACTTTGACATCATCAATGAACTTTATGGATCCCTAGGGTTTGAAAACCCTAAAGGAATTGGAAACTGCTTGAATTTTACCAGCAGATTTTCTCTTGTCCTCTTTGTCGACAATCGACTATCCACATGTTGATGTTGTTGTCACTATCTTCTGCATGGCAAGTATTTGAATTTCATCTTCAGGTTCAAAAAAATTACAGGATGAATTCTTCGTAGTTAATGCCACTGCAAACGCAACTCTGTATGCATGCAGTCAGCCTGGATCATGCATCGCTCCTGATCTTTGCACCTGTATGAGCCAACCTCAGGTTACTTTTTCCACGACCTGTTTTTGTCCTGAATCCTGTCTGTCGTACAAAGATATTCAGAATTGCGCAAGGTTGGTGCATTTGTTTTTTCTCTTCTTTTTTGGCTGTCCAAGGATTTGAGATTTGTTGAGAATTGGAGACCAAGGATGCTCTCTGAAGTACTGGATCATATCATCTGCATTCTACAGGTTATTATTGGTGTCACAGGGCCCTTAACCTCTTTTGGGGGAAGAACTTTCAGCAACCAGTGCATGTCTGTATGAGCTCAATTTTTTTGTGTTTTGATCTTGACGTTAATGCTGAAGATGTTGCTGTGCACTGTCTCAACTTGAACCCTACATTGCATCATCTCTTGGTAAGTAAATCTACAATAAAGTATACAATCTGCCAAGATGTATCTGATATCTCCAATGATCAAGACAAGGAGTGAAGAGAGCTTCAGAGTACTTGATGTCAGGATCATCCCTTCTGTTTTGAGTGTGTTACCATAATATGGCAGCAGGAATTGCGTATTTTACAGAGGAGGTATCTGTACCACTGCTTCCTGTTAATCTTCCTTTCTATGCTCTCAATTGCGAGGTTTGCAGCATGGGGGAAAGCCATTGACTGCACTTGTGTGAGCTCTTCAGATTAGATGGGAGTTGCTGATTTTGTACACCATAACCTCAACTGAAATGCAATGTTTCTCATGACCATCTATATGTCAACACAGTCCTTGACATGATGAATGAAGATGCATGTGAAGAAATTCAGTTTCCTGTGATGTTGGGCGTTTTTCACTTCTTCCTGTGGCTCATCACAGGCCAGAAAAGAATTGTAGAGAAACGTTGGCAGCTGTTTGTCTCACATGCATCTCAAGACTTCCAATATATGGTGGGCAAATGGATTAAAAGGTTCAAAAACTGCAGGGATCTTTGTTTGAAGTTAGTTTTTGGAGCTCTCCTGTGTATGCTTTCTTGTCAATGGAACTAGAGCTCTTGTGAGAGGCATTGCAAATCTTTTGGTTGCTCTGCTACCATTGTCTAGACTCTCTTAAAATCCTTCACATCCATGCAATAATATACTGCCGAATCAAGATAAATAAGATTGCTTTGACAATTCTCTTCCTGATGGAGGTCAGTAGAACTTTCTTGATTATTATGATATCCTGAACTGTGAGCAATTTGTAGGTGATCAGTTTGATTTGCATTTCTGATCAAGATGGTTGCAAGATATCCTGATTTTGAGCATAAGTAGACACAGGAGAGACTCTGGCTTGATGAGCAACAGAAACCACCATGGGTGGAAGCAGAGATGGCTGCACTGCCACCAGGCACATTGCAATTGAACAGTTTTGGATGGGATAAAATGCTTTGGAAATATGTCAAGGTTGGGCAACCTGAGAAGGCACTGCAACTTTTCCAACTACTGCAGCAACAAGAAGGCTGAGTCCTGACAACTTCACTTCTATTCACGTGCTTAATGCATGTGCTAGTTTATGAGCACTTGGAGAGGGCATGCATGTACATGTACAGATTGTTGAAAGCAGTTGTGACTCAATCTATGGAGCATGGAGGAGGCTTGGACCATCTTCAACAAATATTCCCTCATGTGATGTGATCTCTTGGAATTTGACAATATTGGGACATGTGAAATGTGGGCAAGGGCAGAAAACATTGGAACTTTGTCAACAAATACAACAGGAACAAGTGTAACCAACTCCTGTCACTTTTGTGGGAGATTTTATGCAAAACAAGTTCTTGAAGTGGACCCTGAAATGATGGAGTCTTGTGTGCTGCTATTAAATGTCTATAGTACTGCTGGCAAGTGGGATCCAGTGAGAATGTTCAATGACTGAGAAAGGAAAGAGGTGTGAAGAAACTGTCAGGTTGCACTTGGATAGAAGGCAATAATGAGGTGCATTCATTTTTAGTCAATGATCAAGAAAATGAAGACTATGCACAGAGGAATCCTTGCAGAACTGAAGAGATTGTTAGGAGAGATGCATGCCATGGAATAATATGTACCAGATACAAAAGTTGTGGTGCATGATGTGGAGGAAGAAAAGATAGTTTCATTTGAGTTACCACAGTGAGAAAATGGCTATTGCATTTGGTCTCATCAGCACAACTGCTGGTACTCTGCTCCACATTTTCAAAAGTGTGATTCAGTGAGAGACTGGCTAGTGCATTTGGTGTCATCAGCACACCTCTTGGTACTCTGCTGCATGTTCTCAGAAATCTGCTGGTAAGTGGTTTCATACCTCACAGATTTGAACCCACCTGGCAACTGTGATGGGCAGAAGTGGCAACTTGAATGGTATTTAGAGTAGGTTACCACATAGGAAAATGTCACCATAGATCCCAGGTGTGTAATGTAGGGCATAGATCCCAGGTGCACAATAATGTATGCTCAAGTACCTGCCCAGACTACCTGCCTGAACGGCACAGATGTTGGCAGATCATGGAGATATCTTACCTGTAATGTAGTATGAAATATCCCAGAGGGAAGTCCCTATGAGGGTGATATTGTGGATATCTCTGCTCCAAATAGCCATGACATTTGCAGTGTGATTGAACATTAAATGAAAGTTGTGACAACAGGACAAAAAGTCAGCAAAGAATATCCAGTTACGAATGATGAATTCCGAAGGCAAGTTCCTATTAATATGGACATCAAGTTTCTGTTAACGTTCTTCTAAATTTCTGCTTTGAGATGAAAATACTTCCAAAGTTTTCGTGGGAAACTGAGATCTTGGAAACTCACCTGATTTACTGAATGTTAAGTAATTTAAATCACCCTTACAATTTTATTTCAACCTAAGCAAGGTGATGGGAAATACATAGTTGGAAGTCCTTGTTTGGTTCACTGTCAGGAACTTGCTTTCAACTACTCCAAAGAAATGACAAGCGTGTGCAAAAGTGAGATAGTACTGGAAAAATGGTTGTAGTAATGTTCACCATTTGGGCCTGACTCACATTCCTAAACCGTTCTGTCAGGTTATTTAAGACTAAAAGTTGCTCGAGGAAACAGTTTCAACTATTGACCTATAATTGACATCCTGCTCTGCAGCTATGGTCCATGAAAGAGGTGCATTCCATGCATATAGTTGCTAGTGTTGATTTCAAACCCCACTGCAACAGACACCACCTGAAGCTCTGGGTGATGTAATATTTGATTTCTTATGCTTGTTGAATATACATTGACAATCTGCTACACATGGCTAAATTTTAGTACAAAATGAAATTTTTTCAAATTCCTGCTTGATGAGTTTTACTCTGTCCTGCACAGTTGAAAGCCAGTGCAGCTTTGACTACCTCAGTTTTAGAATGTAAATAAGGAAATCTATTTGGCAGTGGTGACCAAAGGGAAGACCTACATAAGACATGCACAATTGAAAAGATCTTCAAGACTTGAACAACTACCAGGGTAGTTCTTTGTGAGTAAATGCTTACTATCCAGAAGAAAATTGTCTCACCTAAACTGTGATGCTGTTGGGGACACCCATTGCTGTCACTCCAGGTGCTGAATGTGGTCGCAGCAGCTGAAACGGCAGTTGGGCAACACCACAACGATTCTTCAAATTCTTATCTGCATTGCGCTCCTGGATTAATTGGTCAATATCTTTCAATTTGTCACTGTAGCGCTTGAATGCTGCCTGGACCTACAAGGCACACATATAACACCAATTGATCAGTATTGCATGATAACACACACATTGCATTCCTCCTGAGAATACCAACTGTCTAGGGAGCTCAATTAGTAAGAACCTGTCTGCAATTCTATTGATGCAAAAGTGAATTTTGACCTTAATTATTGTTTGATTATCTGACATTTGACACACCTTTTCGTTTTCAGTCCAAATTGGAGAACGCTCATTAATATACTCCTCATTGGGAGCATGGGCAGCCACAACTTCAAACACAGCCATAGCTGTGGTTGTGGTGTCTGTGTCTGAAACCATGGACAAGAAAAATTTCTCAGGGTTGGCTTGGAACTCATCCCATTCTTTGGTGCCTTCATCTGGAATCAGGCGACGGGTGATGGCAGGATGGTGGGGCATGAATCCTGCATAATCATATTGGCCAAAATTGATGGGTGCATGCATGGCTGTTGCAATCCATTGCATTGTTGTTACAATAAATGCCAGGTCTTTCTTTGACTTCAGCTCAGGCCACCCTGGTGTATCCTTCTTGTCACCATGGCCTACAGTGCGGTACTCTGTGTACCATTTCTGAAGTTCAGTGTCCTTTTGTATATCATAATCGTCCTTGTAAAAGATGTCAATGTAGTCTGTGTTCCATTTGTTCATGGCATCCCAAATCTCAAGCCCATCAGCTGCGTAAGGATAGTCTTCCACTGCAAGCTTGACACCGTGTTTAGCACTAGAGTCTGGCTCTGCCATACCCCTGAAGAATGGAACAGAACAAGTGTAAGTGATTTCAACTGTGAGGAACCTTGCTGATTTATCATCAATTCAACAGCATGATCCAGACTTTTCATATGATGTTTACCTCTTGATGAGGTCATTGGGCAATGCATTTGAATCAAATGTCCAATAGTCTCGGTAGTATGCAGAAGCCATTTGCACCACATATTCACGAGGTGTATATATTTCCTCAATTGTACCCCTTGCAGGAAGAAGGTTAAGTCGAGCAGTACTGTTGACTTCTATTGTATGCTTGAAATGTGGCACCATCAACTGATAGATTGGGTGCAGCTTGCTGAGCTGACGATTTGCTGCGATGATTACAGGCTCTGTCACTGCATGACACCGTGTGCTGGACAAGAGCAAACAGGATGGGTTCTTGTTGTCAAAACAAAATCAACATTGAAGTGCAAGCTCAAAGCTTGAATGGGAGACTTTTGACATGAGGGATGAGGTATAAGTACTATCTGGCAAGAGGGAAGTCACTCACAAGTGATTAATGGATTGATGCACAGTCATTTCATTGCTGGTGGCGTGAGCCTTGGCAAGCTGAAACAGATGATCTGGTTTGGAGGAGTCAGCTGAGGGGGTAAACACCCGAGAGATCTTTTCTCTACCAGGAGCCTCTGGGGCACGAGTCAACTCAATCGCAAGCACTTTGAGTGTTCCATCACTTGACAAGAAAAACAGTGATCTACTGGCGTACTGTTTACTATTCTCTAGTGCATTTATCCTTCCCACCCATGGAAGAAAAAGATCATGATAGTCCACGACAAAAAGCTTCTTCTGAGACACAGCCTGTACATATGGAAAAGAAAGGTCAATATCTGCAGACATAGATGTGATTACATAATTCTGGAAGCTCTGTCACAGTCAGTACAAAATCAGAATGTGGTTGAAGATGTTACCTGCTTGACACTGAGGCCTTCCAAGTGGTCAGCAATATGTTTCTCTGAAATCGCAGAAGTGGGGTCACCATACTCAGCAGGGGGGAGTGAACTCTTCATAGGAAATTCCTGTTAATCATGAGCACCTTGGATCTGTCAGCCCTCATAAAAGCTTGGTCTTGAAGAATACTGCAAAATGGAGGTCCACATCCAAACCATGGGCATGCACCATCACTCAACATCTGACATTGAACCTTGTGAACCCAGGAATGTGATCACCTTGACAAGCTCAATCTGTATGGGGTCGAAACCTGCGAGATACTCGCGAGCAAATTCTTCATTGGTTTGCCATGCCTTCTCATCAACTATGAGACACAACACAAGCAACTATCACTCACTGTGTAGATCATAATGGTTGTGCATTACAACCTCCAGTTCAGCCTGAAGGCCCAAAAATCTCAACACTAGAAATGAGGTATGAAAATTCGGCCAGCATAGGTTCCACCCCTAAACTATAACCCCAAAGCTATCGATGTCTCCCAGTGTATTATACAATGCAATAAGCAAATTGATGGATGACTTCTTCATCTAGAAGGAACACCTTGTAAGATTTGGGGAAGAGGGAAAAGGAGAATATTGTTCTTCTCCCCGACTGCCGTAAGGGCCGTCAATTCATTCAAAAAGACCAGTGGATGCTGGTCGCTTGTGGACACATCGGCCTTTTTGGGCAACACATTGTTGATCCCTCCAACGTGCTTGCCTTTAGGAGCATACAACTTTTTGACCTCTTCAATGCTTTCGAAGCTCGTTTTCTTGCTGAGTTTAGCTGCGATCTTCGAGGGTATGGCATGAGCACTGGCTCGGACCAGGTCAGCCTTGTTGTCACTAAATTTGATGTAATCGAAGCGCTCGTCACGAGGGATGTAGAAGGATGGCACGTTCCGGCTCTCCGTCTTGGGGCCTGTACATGAAACAATTGTATCCTGACTACTTGCAAGGATAAAATACATTATCCAACTTGAGATCAATTTGTACAATTTTGAGCAGGCTGCCGCATCCTGATGTCGGAGAGACTACTTACAGGTCTTTGTGGGGGGTCGGCCTGTTCGTATTCTGCGAGGGAAAGGAAATTCCGCACTGCCACCCAAGGGTTCCCGGGCCATCTTCGGGTCCTCATCAGGTTTTCCTAAGTCATTGTAAGGCGCATAGTCGTAGATGCGGTCGCTTTCTTTTCGTTGGCCTGTGCCGTCGCCACGCAGCTCTTGAAGCTCCTTCTCCCGCAGCTCCTTAAGCGCTTCAGGGGTGTCCTTTGGCAAGTAGGCCTGTAATTGGCAACATACTAGAGATGAGACACTCGCAGACACTGAGCATGACGCCAAGATGATTAAGGACGAGAGATTCTTGGAGTTTAAGTTACAACATTCATACCTTGTTGCGGAAGAAAATGCGTGGCCCTGAATTTTGTGTGTTGTACACCCATGAGTTGGTGATATAATGGGCCGTGCTCTTGTCGGGTAGTTCGAGAGCGAATGACACCAGGAGGAACTCGTTCGGGTGGTTATTTCTCACGATAATGGCCCCAGGAACCCCAAATGTGTTGGGCACAGCGAATTCAAGGTTGAAGCTGAGGTTCCCGGCCGTTAATGGTTCGAAGATAGTGACCCAACCCTCAATGCTCACTTCACTGCTCAGCGAAGCTTCACCTGTTACGTCTGCCACTCCAAGTGAACCACAAACTTTCATCATTTTGACAATGTGCGCCTAAAACTGAGCTTTATACTCGAAACGACATCCTGGAAATGTGCAAATCCAAGCCGTAGCAGGTTCGCACCAATCTATACAGTATTTTGGGATTGCAGAATAGAATCCTACTTGCCGGTATTAGTCCACATGTATGACCATAGCCTGATAAGTTTAACCAATTTTGGCTGACAGAGGGTAGCGTCCGACATACTTTGGTCGATCTCGTTGCTCATGAGTTGCACAGTGACTTTCTTCCCCCGAAGAATTTCACTTGCATCGTCCTGGACATCCGCGACACGATCCGTCAGGTCCAGCAGCTTCAGCTTCTTCATTAGCACGGCCGTCCCCTTGTACTTAACGATTTCGCTGGAGCGATCTGTGCTGGCCTGGCCACGGAGTTTCTCGTCTACATAGCTCCCCACTTTGCCAATCTTCGACGATGCCGACTGTGACCATCCCGCACCCCCGGCGCTTGTGGTGGCGCGCACTTGCAGCGATTCCGACCGCCCCAATGATCTTGCTTTCCTTACCACAACGCTATCACGAGAGCCGCGCAACGTCGAAGCTGCGATTCCTGTCTTGAATTGGTTGAGCAACGTGGCCATGGCTGCAATGATCAACCTGGTTTCAAATAAGCCCGGTCTAGTTTCTGTACAGAGTGTGGATCGCCTCGGATCGATTACCGCTCATTCAGAATCCCTAGGAAGTGAGAGCCAGTCGAGAAGTACAGACTCGAGTTACGACGAAAATCCTGTCAGTGATGATCTAGTCATGTGAAGATAGTATTCCCACCTTCAAGCGGAAACAGTGACGCCTCAATAACTTGTCGAAACTCCACGATCCAGAGATCATTTAACTTCCAACACGGTCAACGGTGACACAGAAAGTTACACTCAACAGTTGAAATTATCTCATCCCACATAAAACTATCCAAAATTACCCTCTCCAATGTTAGTCACGATTTAGTTTCAGCTTGAACTCTCCATCGATCGACTCGGTTCGGCAAAGTTCATGGACTGCAATGATTACGAGTGGAAGTGCCCATCCCGCAGAGGACAGCGGTGCCCTTGTTTGTCCCTGCATGCACCTCCATGATGCTTTCCTCTAGGCGAATCGTAGGGATGCTTTCCACCGGAGGCGTGCCATGTGACAATGTGAATCATGTGAACTTACAGGCACGAAAAGCGTGGGACCGTAGTCAGAAGGCAGAGTACTTGTACCTTATCCACCCGTTGCGCGGGATCACATAACTTCCAATAGCTCTCCTGGAATAATGCACGAAGTTCATTAATCCTTGACTAAATCTTTTTCAATTTCCTGTCTGAGGCTGGCACGTTGCAACATGCATGATGCGAATTTAGAAGTGTGGGCCCATAGTCGAGATAGTCGAGATAGATAGTCGTTGATGCAGCAGTCTGTTCTCGTCAATCGATGATAGGCTCCAGTACTTCTGTTGGGTCCCTTCCATAAATTCAGCCTGTCCTCCCGCCTTCCAGAACATAAAAGCCTTTATTTCTCACCATCGGGTATGGCAAAGTCGACATCGCAACGAGAAGCTCAGCAGCTTGCTCCCTAAAAATCTCCATCGCTATAAGTTATGTCGTACAACCTCTGAGCCGTCGATATGGAACACGGTTTGCTCCGTTCGAGCAAGTTCGGTTTGTCCTGTGCCGATGTCAGAGCTCGATGGGCGGGGCGGGGGGGGGGGGTTGTGTGTGGCGGGTTTTGCGTCTCGCCTGCCTCAAGGAGCTTCAAAGTTGCCCACAGATTAGAAAGATTCTGGGCTGTCCAATGCCTGATTATTTTGGGGACTGTCAAAACTTCTGCCCCGAAAAATCAGACTGCCCCTGATTTGTTTTTTTCCACAGGCTGCCTACCCCCACCCCCTTTTGTTTTCTTCTATTTCTCTCTCTTTTTCTTTCCTTCTCTTTCTCTCTCCTTTTTTCCCCCTTCCAACTGAGGGGAGTCCTTTCAAAATTCAAACTACCCTCCGAGCTTGGTGAACTTGAGTCAGTTTAGTAAACCTTGGGGATGTGAAGTTGCTGACTTGGGGCGTTGGGTAAACCAGCACCCTGGCTGGAACCATGGTAAAACCACAAAATTCATTTAAATTGCTTCTAAACATTATAAATATCCTATGTGCAGACTAAATCAGGCTCTCGAAGTCCAAATTTCTTGGGTTTAATATAGCTAATGCTACCAAAATCGCTGTGCTGAAGGCTAGCGCACAAATACGTCAATGAAAACCTAAATTACCTGCCTGTAACTAGGTATCTGGTTGCTAGGATGTGATTTGTCAATCCTCAGACATGCCATGTGTCGTCTTAGAGTATCTACAGTTTTCAAATTATTTTCTTTGATAAATAGAAATCATACTCTGCAGGGTTTTCTTACATTACCTTTTTAAAAAAGTATATAATTAAAATTCTTAAACATTTAAAAAAGATGTGGTACTCCATATTTGGTAATACTGAATATGAGGCTTGACTCAAAAATGTGAAGGTACTGGTGTGGGTGCTGGGTGCTTTGTTCACCCTGGCTGTGACTTGGGTATGCGGAGCTGGCAACATGCACTTCACAATTGGGCAATGTGAACTTCTGGATTTGGCAAAGTGGACTTGAGAAACAGGTGAATTGAACTTGGCAAAAATACCCTGGCTCGGTAATCCATACATCGATTCTGGACTTAAAATTTGGTGTTGAACATCACGCAGAGGATCCGCTTCATTTTGAACGAATGCTTATCAGTAAAGCAGAGGATCCGCTTCATTTTGAAAGAATGCTTATCAGTAAAGCACCAAGTAAGTTTGCTTATACTCCTTTTGAAAAGTTCAACCACTGGATTCATTAGTATTGCACTCGTACAATTGTTTTATATTAAGCATTGATACGTTTTCTTACTTATATAAAATAATTGGTGTCTGCACATGCTTGATTTGATAATTCGTGATTGGCTGGAGCCCCCAGCCAAAGCGAGCAACGGTTGATATCTCCATGGGAGATTGCTATTTTTAATCCGCATTGAGCTCAAATGGAATGTTCTTACCAACCATCATTTATAATTTTTTAAACTTTGGGGGTGGGCAGGATGCCTTTTTTGAGTCAACTATGCCTTTTCTTACGCAAGACTACAAGTTGCATTCACTTATTAACCCCATTTATAAAAAAAAGAACTTTGAATAGGTAGATTTTTTCTAGGATACCCCCCAAATTGTTTTTTTGTGGGAGAAGGGGGGGGTGGGGGGGTTAATTCTTGCATCTAATAATAATATCATATATTGTAATACCTTGGCAGGTTGAAACAATGTTTGTCAAATAATTAATTAGTTAAAAAAAAAGAACATACCTTGGTAGCAAGCTTCAAAAAATGTTTAACAAATAAATAAATAAATAATTTGAAAAATCATTTCAACCAAATAGAAATTTCTTGAAAGTTCAATATTTTCTTTCAGAATTTTTTTGTTACTTGGGGGAAAAAAAAAAGAAATTGAAAATTTCAACATTTCTGAAAAAAATATAAATTAATGTGGAAAACTTCCAAGGTAGTAGTAAGGTATATACTATTAAAAGCCAATATACCCATCATCTCTCTCCAAATGATGTCACCACCCACCCCCAAAAGAAAAAAAAAGGTTTTGGGTTTTGGCCTTTGGTGTGTGTGAAAAAAATAAAAAACACACACACACACACACAAGTTGCGAAAAAAGAGAGTGCCTTTTTACATAGCATTCATTTGATGGGTAGAAGTGGACAAAATGGACTTTGATACATAGCACTTTAGTCTTTTTTTTATTTGATCATTTTGCTTGCAAAATGTATATTATATAGAATACTACCTTGATACATTTAAAATAATTTGTATTGCACTAGCACCATTGTTTTTGCCAAGCAATGATATGTCCTATATTATATAAGAAAATTTTAAATTCACACCTTTTTTGGTTAAATTCACACCCTTCGTGCGTTCAATTTTATGTAGATTAATCTTTAAGAGTATGTTCCTTTATTAGTTTAATTATTTATGCGGGCAAGTTCTCGAGTTGTGCCCTGATTGACCACAGACCTCACACTTGCGTCCTTCCATGTATTCAAAGTGAGACTTGTTTCTGGTTGTGCTTGTCTTGTTTTTAGAGCCTACAGGTCTGCCATGTTTTTTGACCACGACCAAGGGCTCTTGAACTTGTACATCAGGCGTATCCAGGACCTGATTGAGGCGGGCAATCAAACTGCCTATTCGAGGATTCCCATTATCGAGTATTTAATGTAAGGTAGTCGTCATCATTTGCATGAATAAACTTTGTGGTGATGCCGGTTCATGTGGCGACGTAACTACATTGACATTTGGAAGGATCAAGGGGTTTCTGTCCAACAGCCACTGTTCATGAATATCCTACAAGAGAATCGGAGTCTTGGTTTCCAAATAGCCGCGAATGTAGTGATGATAGGGCAGCCCCCACGATTTCGTGAACCACGCAAAACATGGCTACTCCTCATGTCCCCCCTTTTCAACGTGATTAAGTTGTTGTAGAAACTTGTCCAAAGCGAAATCAGAGACCTTGTAGATCAAGTCTTTGAAGTAGCTATGGCCGAACCAATGTGCCTTATGCACCCTCTGCTTCTCAATCGCATCATTTAGTTCCGCGTGTTGATTGGCCAGCATGAAACCCAATTGCTTCATTAACGTCAACAGGTGAAGACTGCCGACACAGAGATACAACTTGATAACGTGGTGGTTTCCTTCCACCCTCGAAATATTGGCGTTGCCAAAGTGGGGAAAGTCGTCAATGTAACAGGTAACAAACCTTTCCTTGTGAGGCATCCACGTCGTGTTAACATACTGCTAGGCAGCTGGATGGGTTTTCGAATAGGTTTCCTTGAATACACCAAGAGTCGCATCAAACAGTTCGACCAATGTGTTGGAGACAAGCGTATTCCATCGCTCCATAAACTGTTGCCACTCAACATCGGAAAAACGTGTCTTGTAATTAGCAAGAATGTTCTTGTTGATGTGCTAGCAATAGAGGATGTTGTGGTAGCCGGGGAAGATTCGTGCAATCCCATTCATTAGGGCTAATTCTCAGTCCGTGCAGAGGACTTTTGGAGTCACGACCTTGGAAAACTGTTCCAGAACCCAAGCGTACGCCTCCTCGTTTTTTGCATGCAAGAAGGTGAAGCCAGTGTTAAGCGTCGCATAGGTTGACGTGATGCCGACCACGTTCAGTAGAGGCATGCCGAACTTGTTAGTTTTGTACGTGTAATCTAGAAGGAAGATGACGCACTCCCAACTCCTTAAAGGGCTCGAATGTGAGCCCAAGTAGAAAGCAGCAGAAAAGGGAAGAGTTGGAGCATGACGCACTCCCAACTCCTTAAAGGGTTCGAATGTGAGCCCAAGTAGAAATCAGTGGAAAAGGGAGGAGTCGGAGCACGCTCCCTAGCTCACAACACTTTGAGGGGTAGAGGGGAGTGTGGGAGTTCCGGGATGGGACTAGGAAGAGTTGACAAGCTTCATTCACTCACACAAGCCTGCACACAACCCACACAAAGTGGTTAGTGCATAGTTGGAGCACCCTTGGTGCTAAGACAAGCCACGGGCAACATGAACACACAAGACTCACCACGGCCCGGACTTAGGGGAAGCCACCACCTTCCCCCTTATAGTATACTTTGTAGCTCTCCACGGAGGCTACATCTAAATGGCTATTTTTCCCGAGACTCCTGAGTGGGAGTCCCGAAATCGCGCCAAATGTTCCTGCGACTTTGGAGCCCCATAACTTTGCGAGCAGATTTCGGATCACAATGCGATCTCAAGCAAATTTGTAGCTCTCGTTGAAAGCTTTCCAACAATATGTGGCATGCCCCCTGCAATTAGGTAAATCGGGTTGATTCCCAACTTTTTGTGATTGGGAGTCAAATTGGCAATTCGACTCCCGGCCTTTCTTTTGGCCATAACTTGTGTTTCAGATGTCCAACTAAGCAATGCAAGCCCATTTTAGACATCTATGCTTCAAGAGCTTTCCAATGATATAATGAACGTCACAATCCATTGGGTTTTGACCCCTGCAATTGCTCCCTGAAGTTTCAGGAGTCCACCGGGAGTGTCGCAACCTCACTTTGGCCAAGTGTGGGGGTGAAGCCCAACACTTGGAAAAGTTGGAGGTTTGGAGTCCTCCGGGACTCCCGAATGTTCAGAGCTCCACAGCAAGGCTCAAAACACCTCGTATGGAGGCGTTCTTGGTGCATTGGAAAGGTCTTGAAACGTAGATATCGAAAATGGCCTTGCATTGGTCATTTGGACATATGCAGCCCAAGTTATGGGCAAAAGAAGGGTCGGGAGTCAAACTGGCAGTTTGACTCCCGACCACTAAAAGTCGGGAATCGACCTCTTCCCGACGTCGCCTTGTAAAGTGCGACACGACGTTGAAAAGCTCTCAACGATAGCTACAACTTTGATTCAAGACTCGTTCCGATCCAAACTCGGGGCGAGGAGTTATGGTCGTTCAAAGTTTTGGGAGTCTAGCCGGGACAGTTTCGGGAGTCTCAACAAAATGTGCCATTTGGATGTAGCCTCAGCGACCAGCCGCAAAAAATACTATATGGGGGAAGGTGGTGGCTTCCCCCGAGTCTGGGCCGTGGTGAGTCTTGTGTGTCCAAGTGCCTGTGGCAAGTCCCAACACCCAAGGGTGTCCCGAATGCTAAACTAACCCTTTTTGGTGGGTTTTTAGATGCAGATTCACACGAGCTAAGCTAGTCCCTCTTCCTAGTCTAATCTTTGGGCTCCCAACTTGACCCTCTACCCCTTTTTAGAGTTGGAATCTGGGAGCGTGCTATTAAGTCACAATTTCTGTAACTTGATTTTGTGAAACCTTCAAGTGGGTTTCACCCCGTGACTTGGGAGCGCGTCACGTGGTATCAAAGCAAGTGGTGAAACTCACTTCTTGGGTTGGGATGGCACCCAAGAAGAACTGTAAGCAAGCTTCCGAGACTAGGCCCAAAGAACCCGTCGAAGACCTAGTAGCCCCGCTGGAATCAATTGGGGAGGAGGAACCAAACTTCCGGGAGGACCAAGATGAGCCCGAAGGTGGACCCGAAAGTGAGGAGGAACAACGGAGCTCGGTCCTATTCACCTCGGAGCAACTTGAAGTCCTCTTCAAGATGAATAGGCCCGATTTTGGTGAATTGGTGGCGGCCCTCAAAACGGGGACCTCCAAGGGTGAAAGGTTTCAACAGGCCAAGCCCGGGAACTTCCATGGTGCCCGAGACCAAAAAGTTGTGGATGCTTGGCTTGCAGAAATGGAAGATTATATACATGCCGCCAAAGTTGGCCGACATTCCACCGTGGAGCTTGCTCAATCCTACTTGAAAGGCTATGCCGCCACATGGTGGTGAACGGTGAGACAAGAGGAGGGGAAGAACCATGGCTACACTTGGGAGTTCTTCAAGGGATGTCTTGAGTCGGAGTTTGTTCCTAGAAATTCTGACTACATCTCGAGGTGCAAACTCCGTGACCTTGTGAATGCCACAAATGAGAATTTGAGGCAATATGTGAGGGCTTATTCCGAACTCATGTTGGAGGTTCGACACATGCACGAGATGGACCGTGTGTGCCAATTTGTGATGGGGCTTCCAACTTGGGCCAAGCGGAAGTTTGAAGAGAGTTAGCCCGCCTCATTATCCGAGGCCATCACGAAAGTGGAGAACTTCTCGGATGTGGGGCAGAGTGACAAATCGGGGTTCAAGAAGGATAACAAGTTCCTTCACAAGAAACCAAGACATGAGGGGGAATGGAACCGGGGGCAAGGTAGCCCAACCAAGGATAAGCCCAAATCATTTCAAAGCTCGGGGTTCAAATCAAAAGGGAGTTTCGTGAAGAAGGGGGCTCCTTCAAAAGGGAACCAACCCAAGGGAGATTTTGGAACAAAACCCAAAGGAGCATGTTTCAATTGCAACGAAGTGGGGCACTACTCCAAAGATTGTCCCAAGTCCAAACCAGGGAGTGGGACTTCTAAGGTACTTGCTCTCAATGCCACTCTAGCCCAACTGGAATGCAATCGACTTATCTTCTTGAAGGGGAAGATTGTTAAGCGGGATATTTTATGTCTTTTGGACACAGGGGCTTCTCACAACTTCATAACTTTTGAAAGCGTCGAAAGGATGGAGCTCCACTTGGAGGAGCTCAAGGCACCCATTGAGGTGCACTTCGCGGATGGGGTTCCCCATCCAACTACTTTACAAGCAAAGGGAGTGCCTCTCCAATTGGGGAATTGGAGAGG
>Ga0209611_10003637_pt1 | contig 26659 bp, 14 predicted proteins | sample S1TSphgellanicum_3_FD_187693 | JGI IMG/M metagenome (GOLD analysis project Ga0209611, IMG submission 187693) | Host-associated microbial communities from peat moss isolated from Minnesota, USA - S1T2_Fc - Sphagnum magellanicum MG (SPAdes) (version 2) | ecosystem: Host-associated > Plants > Peat...
CCCGCCCACGTGCAAGAAACTCTCGACTAAGCTTCCTAAGATATCGGAGGAGTTTCACCAATTCTGTTGCCAGTCGCACTAAGAGCACGAGACTGAGAAACCCAGGATCAGAACTTCCGCATGTGGATCATCAACATGGAACTGCTGGCGTGGAATTAGTAGCTGGAGCTCATGGCTGGATCTGGCCACTGGTGCCATGAGTCGACCCCGGGGACATGATCGCGAGTTGGGTGGAGGCTTCAGTTTTCAGCTGCAGCAGATGATCAGTAGTACTGAAGCTCCTGCAACAAACAAATCACTACTATTATATTAGACTGCGGTCACAAACCAAGCCTTGATCAATGAAGAGAAAATTGCAGTGCAAAACGGTACTGAACCATGCAGGAGAGATGAAACATTGAAAGCGGAGGTGATCAAAGACTTGATCACAACCTGTTTCAACTCAACCCTTTTATACGTCCCATGATCCACAGACGTTCATTCAGGTTCATCCGCCCACATTATTTGAAATCTGCATACTTTCAAACAAGTGGCTCGTCACATAATGGCTCTGCCCTTTAAATGACGTCCAAATGATGATGAATATTCAACATACTAAATTGGAAACACATGATGGTAAGCATGGTGAACAAGAAGTGGATCCATTACTTATGCTGGCAATTTTCTATAGCGGACTCCACATGACCCTAAAAGGTAGGGATACCAAACTTTGTCCCGTTTCTGGATGCATCACAATGTCTCTTCCCTGAAGAGCAGAGCCAATAAAAACATAGAAAAATATACATTACATGCATAAGTTGCTATTGTTACAATATAAACAATTCACTAGTGTTAAAAATAAGCTCTCAAAAAATAAAAAACGAGTCACCTAATCATGGGCAAAAATGCCCACTCATGCAAGCATGAAAATTTGTCCTGAATAGGGTCCCCTCCAAGTACACTGAAAAACCATTTGGATCAGGCTTTTAGATCAGCTCCACTGATGCTCAATATGTGACCCTCCAAAAGTATTTCTCGCATCCAAAACTAGTTATTTACTTTTTTTTGAACCCCAGCTATAACAACTAAAACTAGGACTGCAACGACGTGGGGACTGCTACCCGCACTACCTTGACAGATTTGGCATTAATTATATTATTTTTCGAAATGTTGAATTTTTCAGAAAAAAATGAAATTAATAAAAAATTGTGAAGGAAAATATTGAATCTTCAAGAATATTCTATCTGTTCAAATACAAAAAATTAAATTAATTAATTATTCACGCTGTGAACCTACAGTTGTAATAGCAACCTCACCTGAACCAATCAAACTTATATCTAGCCATTCAAGAGCGGGTGTTAAGCTCTGCTGTGCCATTTACCAGTCTCAGAGAAAATGCTGGGCCAAAACCCTTTTGTTGAGCCAAACTGGCATAGTTTGACTTTGTTTCATCTAATTTTCATTTGCTAGGCCACATACTGAGCACCAGTAGAGCTGCTCTTCTGACTAAAAGCTCAAAGGGGTATATGCAAACTGAAGGGGTTAGCGCCAAGGGGGATAGGTGGGGATGACAAAATGGGGCCAAATGGATGATGTGATGAATCCACAGAATAAGTCTAAAGGATCAATCCCAGAATGGTAGAAAAGAAAAGAGTCAATGGTCGCCTTACTAAGAGCACCTTTTGATTCACCCACAGTAGACACAGTTCGACCCAGTAAGAAAATAGACGACCCAAAACCTGGGAAACTATTGGCTGCACAGACAGTTGTTTTCCAGGATTGGAATTTGGGTGGGTGAGGGTTCTACCCTCATATACCCGTGGTTAAATATTAAGGTGAACATATACCTTAACTGGATGAACTTTCTGTTACCCTTTGCTTATTATATACCCCAACCTGTTAGTATTTCAGACTTACCCTATTTTTATCCAAAATGGGGAATGTAGATTCAACACTTACACTTACTCAACAAAGGTTATTTGTTTCAAAGCGGGTTAACAAGGGGCATATGGTATATGTCAAAATCGTCCTTGCATCCTTTATGCAAAACATGATTATAGTGGAGGTCCAAATATTTGTAAGTAAGTAATAATATATATTGCTTCTTGCATGTTATTTGTGTTCATTACTCTAATTACCTAAATATCCATTCTTAGATAATGTTCTTAGGACCCTTTTAATATTCAACTATCATTTGCCCATGTAGTAAAGACCACTGCTACCCCCATTCCCTTGCTCACCTCTTTTTGTAAGACATGTTGCTCCCCCTTTCCTGACCCACGCCTTGCTACTCAAGAGTTTGAAAAAAAGTTTATGGATTTTTTGGCCTTCAAACAAGCGCATTAGCATGCACTTTTTCTTAGGGAACTTGTTCAGGGGTTCAGGAAGCTGATGTTCCCTACGTGGTTTGCCCTCTTTTGTGGTTTTTTTGTCTTCTTGGATGTGGGTCCTTCCATTTTGTTCCTTGTATTCCCCCTTTTTTTTATGGGTGCTTTGGTTTATTTATGATTAGTAGGGTTTCATCATTTTTTCGTTAGTTAAAACCTTCAAACAAGTGCATGGATTTTTTCTCCAGTTAAAGCCTTCAAACATGCACATTATCAGGAATTCAGCATGGATTTTTGACCAGTTTAAAGCCTTCAAACAAGAGCATTATCAGGAACTGAGCATGGACTTCAAACAACTGAGCCTATGCTCAGCTCCCCTTCACTTGAGCCCTAATTCAAAGAACACCCCCATCCTCAGGTTTTACTCTACACATTCCGTCAATTTCTTTTGTAGGATATTGACATTGGCTACAGATGGCATGTCATGTAAGAAAAATATATTTTCGCACAAACCAATGACAGATTTCCTCTTCCAGCAACGTCATGGCTTTACTGTCAGTTCATGAAGCCCTGTATTTGGGTCAATGCACACCCTCAATCGTTTGGAGGTGGTTGTATTCACCTAGCTACCACTAGAGAAAACACTTAATCAAAGCTTGTATTAAACCCCAGCAGAGATGATGGCTCAGTGGTATAGCCCCTATCTGAGACCATGGGCCTGTCAAATAAGGTTCTGAGTGTTAGGCGGTTCTTTGAAATTTTTAAGTGCCACTGGCTGTGAAAAACGTTCAGAATCAAAGGCAGGATCAAAGAACCACCAGTTCCAGTTCTGTCAAAACCTTCAAAGAATCAACAGTTTTCATGAAAGAAGCAGCAAAGAATCTTTGGCAGTTCTTTGACTTTTAAAAAAGATTGAAAACCATGGTTAATGCCAAAATCAATTATTTGAAAATTTTAAGAACCTGATGAGTAGGTGGATGTATACACAGGATGATAACCAGCGAGTATATGTCCCTCATCCTAAGAACTGCCCAACACTGGTTCAAACCCTCTGGCGTGCTTAGTCTGCCTCTGCCACTGAGCTTGACTTGGAGGTGCTGACAACTTGTTGGTAGGGTCTGCTATTGTGCTTCCAAAAAAAGAAGGGGGGAAAGAAAGTGGCTGCAGAGGTAGATTCCATAGTCACACTGGATCAATGGAAAGGTGCCCCTAAACAAGGTGGGAGGGCAATCTAGGTCTGCAATGGGTGGAAAGCTTCGATCAAGAACAGAAGAAACGTATTTCTTTATTTCATAAAGAAACTCAAGGTAGAATTTTCCCAGTGTTATTGGAGGGCACCTGAACTTCAGTAAAATTTTGCTTACCGCTTCACTTTTTCTTTCCAATGAGTTTCAAATCATAGGTAGCCTATATTGGGTAACGAGTATAATCCTGCAACACAGTTGTCAAGTACAAAAGAAAAAGTCTTGCCTTTCTTTACAATGGGTAAGGACCTCACAGGGGACCATTTGGGGGATAGGTCCCACACTCAAGGGGACTCCCCTCTCATGAGGCACTCTCATTCCCAGAACAGAGGCTGTTCTCTGTCCTTATGGGGCGGGTATACCTTTTACCCTGATATATTCCTTAGGTACAAATAAGGTATATTACTGGGTCACCCTAACCCAGTTTCTTAAAATCAATACACCTTAATGAAATGCATAGACAAGAGTCTGTAAATCCGAAAAATTATAACCTATTCATAACCTTGAATATATATTAAAAAATGCCCGTACTTGAATCCAGATACATTTTGGAATTTGGGTAAAAGAATATTAGTGTAAGAATGACCTAAACCCTAAACTTTGTTAGTTCTATTAAATAGATGGTATACTTCCCATGTTTTTGTTTTTAGTTGCAATGAGCCATTATGATCGGCCCATCACAAAAGAAAAAACTGAAACTTTGGGAAAAAGTTCTATGTGAAGATGTAATGCCTCCCCTTTGGCCCACTCATATAGGAGAGAAGGGAAGAGCTTTGGACAAATCACAAGAGATAAAATTGAGGACTGCTAACACATGGTAAAAGTGCATGAGTTATTCAATGATGAATCCACCATTTTGATTCTTGCATTTTAACATTGGATTTGGCCTCTGAAAGTTGTTGTAAAATTTTCAAAAGTGAACATTTTTCTTACTTTTTAATTAATTAAACAAGGGCTAATGAATCACATGTTACCAAGTACATTTTTATTCCATCACAATTCTTTTGGGGAAAAGAACTAAATTCTCTTTTCCCTTTTCCAACACCATGTCTTCAGGGAACAAAAACCAAAAGCTCCCAAACTTGTGGTCAAACTCTACAAACAATATAATCTAGCCTTCCCCCAATCCCTCTCCTCATATGAGAAAATACTTGAAAAGCGAGGGGGCATCTACCTATTGAACAATATGAAACCACACCCTTTTCAATTTCCAAAAGCTCTATGCTTTTCAATACGACACAGAAAAAGTTCTCTCATTTGTAAGCCTTTTGTCTTCTCTCTTCTGTGGGCATGAAAGGTTTTCTTTCTTGCAAAATTGTGACACATGGTATTATGTATTATGCTTAATAATATTCAATTAATTGATAGGAATTATAGAGAGAAGTATGAAATGTTGTTTGACAAACTTGTATGAAGATCAAAGGCCATTACTTTTAGCTGCATAGTTAAGAATTTGTTCACAAATTCATCACTACTATGGAAGACATCCCAAAAGCACATGCACCCATCAACACAGCATGAAGGATGGATGGCATGCAAACAAAAAACAATTTTTATTTGTATTCTTGTCACATAGCTAGGTTAGCTATGTTCTAACCATTCACATGCATCCACCTGCCTAGTAGCCATTAAGTGCCTTTCATACTTATCTACCTGGGGGTAAATATCATAATCTTACTTCCTTATGTACATATTTAGGTATCATAATGCTACTTACTTATTTACCTACCTAGTGGGCAGTGAAATTTTTTTAACAAATTTTTTTTCTCAAAAAAGTTGGGGATTTTTTGGATTTTTTTTCTAGTGAAAATTTGACTAATTTTGCCAGTTTTTTGAGAAAATTTGTCAAATTTTCAATATCACTAATTTTTTATTTTTAAAAACCTGCTAGTGGATAAGTATCATAGCTAAGTAGGTAGGGTGCAAAAGAAGTTCTTCATTTTAGAACCTTCAATTTAGTAAGACAATCTAACAAATGTTTTGTTTTTTGGTTATGGCATGCAACAAAATGAAGTTCCTAATTTTCTTGAGAAACCAAGGATGAATATAGGCGAAAATAGACAACACTTTCATCAATACTATATTATTAGCAAATTGTGCTTATATCTTTCTTGTCCAAAGATACATTAGTTGTGCAATTTGTTGCCTAGTATTTACAAATTATGTAGGAACATAATTTAACACTTTGAAATTAAAGTTATTCGTAAAGTCCTTTAAACTAAAGATCCATAGCCCCCATTTTCATTCAAATTGGGCACTATATCAAAATTAAGAATTAAATAAGTACAAACATAGGAAAAACTAGTCTCAGTAAAACTGATCCTCAAATGAGGTTCAATACAAATTTTTGAATTGGTTGCCACCATGGATTATGATGTACCTTACCCTGAGGTCAGTTTCATCATTAAATAATCCTCAAAATAGTGAAATGAATTTTTGTGAAAATATGAAGTTGACATGTTGAGAATCATCATAATTATCATAGGCTAAACTCTGAATAATTCCACTACTCATGTGACAATGTCATAATAGATCACGGAAAATTCAATAATTTCAAATTTTAAAAATGAATTATTTTTTGAACAAAAAAATATCATTTTGTCAATGTAAAAACCAACCCTAGACTATGGTATGTCCATGGTACACAAAGATGAACCTATGCTAGTTTATAACCTGCCTATGGACCTTTACACTAGGGACAACACAAAATGGGATGGCGCAATCTCAGTCTGCCTTAGGTCATTGCTACGTCACTTTCTAAACACCAAAATAAGACATTTGTGTTTACCATAGTGACACATTAAACCTTGTACTTTGAAAAAAGTAAAATAAATTTTCCTACATATTTTTCTGGGGGCAATGTGAGACAATTTTTTTGCTCATGTACACCCTTTCACTAATTAACTTTTGATCCTGCAGCTTGCTTTTCTCAAAAAATAAAAAATGAATGAAAACATTTGAAATATAATCAATGGAAATTGCTAGACTAGAAACTTTTTTGTACAGTGGTGATATAATTTTAGGATTTTCTTGCAAAAAGTCTTATGTGTATTGCTGGATCAAATTGTCAATGTCATACACAATACAGGCATTGAAGAGTAATGTTGTAAGTCCTCCATATATAATTTGCATGAATGGCTTAATAGGAAAGAACTTTGAAGGTGGTAAGCTATCAAATTGAAAGCATGCCACATTATCATTTATGACTAGTGAAAAATTTGTTATAGCCAAGATCATCCTCAAAGATGGATTCTGAAAGCTACCCCCAATAATTTTAAAAAATGATTCTATGAAGATTACATACCCCATAATACATAGATGAAGAATCTCTCAAATTAGAAACTATTTTTATATCTATGGTGGGAAAGAAAAGCAGATGAACTTGGACAAAACTAAATGACACAATGAAGAAAAAGCTAGTGAATACAATAGGCCCCAAGAAACTGAAATCATGACCATTTTTAGCTTCCCAATACGTACAAGTCATAAAAGGCACCACAACAATTGTTGTCACCAACAATGCTTTCAAAACAATTCCCATCGCATCCAATCACACATAGTGTTCTTGTATGTTGAAGAATTTCAAAAGAGCCGTGTGTAATTGATTGACCTAATTGTAATAGCATGCTTGCAAGCATCCAAAAATCAGGTCTGGATAGAAAAGTTAAACACCTCCTTCCCCACTACATAAGAAATATGAGTATAGTTCAAAGGTCCTATTGCCAACCTCCCAATATGTTTGATGAGAATGCATAAAGCAAATCAACACCACATACCTTCCCAAGTCCCACAAAATCGTATGAACCTTCCTTTGAATATCATCCTCTCGTTGGTTAAAATGGGGGTGGCTTACTAGGAATAAATGAATAGGAGATGCCAATAGATAGGCTGATTGATGTTGTGAACTAACCTAACCAAATGTACCTGCTTAAACTTCTATCACAATTTTCAACTAAACAATATGGTTTTAATACAGATTTTATGACAATTTAAAATTCTACAAGTATGTTAAATGCAAACTCGGTAAATTTTGACCCCTTGGACCTTGTTCAAGTTGAAACATGTAAATGATGGCTTTCCAATTGTGAAGATGAGCATTTTAGGAATAGTATTGTCCATCAGGATGTAGATGAAATCATAGACGATTTGACGATATAAGCACCTAGTTTGATGATAAGGATAATTAATCTTTGTAATTCGTGAAAACATTCAATTGATGCATCCAACTTCTGTTAAATTTGAGTACTGCTATAAAAGATACACTATGTATTGCACTTTAAGTTCACATAATTCATTACTTTAATCTTTGACATCTTCAAAGTGCTTCCCTAGTTTCTTTTGATTTTCACTGTAGTCTCCAGGTATATGTAAAACTCCTTAGCTACCAACTTCAGATTTTGCTTTTGCAATCTCAGATTCATCATCAGCAACATTCATTGTTAGTCCTTTAAATGTGTCATGTTGGAACCCAACTGTGTTTTGGGTGGCTCCTCCCACCACTATGTCAAATACATTGTTATCGATCAATTTAGTATCATTGCAATTTTTTCTTTTACAATTGAATGTGCAACAACATCAAAAGTTGTTGTCCTTTGCTAAATCAAGTGCTTCTTCCAACCTCTCTTCCATAGATTTCTTTTTTGTCAATCCCAAAATTGAAGATGTAATATCATTTGTGCCTTTAGCCATGTCCTTGGTTTTTTCCGACTACCTATCATCCTCTCAATAGTAAGAAAATTGTTTTCATCATGGCAATGCAATAGCCAATTCACATAGTACAATTTCTTCCAAAGTTAGATGGATTTGAAAACACACACACATACACAATATTAGAGAAACCTTGAAATTGTTAGAAGCTTCAATTTGTGAATGTTTTGGCAATCCTAAATTCACAATATTGTCATAAAGTTTGATGTACACATGTTGTCAAAATTTTGAAACACAAAAAAAATGTACTTTTTGATTACAATTTTGGGGGATTTTAATGTGCCTTCACCCTTGATGAATGCTTACTTTAACTACATTGTCCTTAGCCATGGTTATTGTCTTTAAAATTCTTTCTTTTGTTGAATCAACAATATTAAGCATAGTGTTTCAAAAATTAGTAACAACATCAAGATTCTTTTTAATCATCTCCTAGATGCACTTGTCTATAGCAACAACAAGAAAACAAAACACTCATAAACAAATCCTTTGCCCTAAAAAGCAAAAAAATAACCATCAATGTGCTTATGTAAAATGTGCTCATGATGATTTGAAAAAATTCTATGTATCTATTTGTTAGATCATGCAAGATTTTAAATTCTTCTTTGAGATTCCCAATAAGAAGAAGAAATATGTCCTACACCTTATACTTTAAACCCCAAATCTTTAGATTTCTTTTTTTTGTGTACTTATTTTTTGGAAGTTTTCTTTACCTTTCATTATGAGAAATCATGTCCATGGCAACTAGACCACTATACAACCAGAGGTCCAAAATAATTAATATATAATTATGCTATATTGTCCCATGGAAATATGGGGAATTAATAAATAAAATACCACATCAAAAATCAAGGATTTAAACTATAGTTGCAAATTAGTTGCAAGATGGATATCTATACAATAGAATGTACATCACAAATACGGTTGTAATCAACTATGTTTGATTTTTTTGGCAAGTTGCACTTTAGTAGCATATGATAATTACATTACAACCAAAGCAAATGTAGCAACCAATAAGCAAATATTTTGCAACTAATGTACGACCTTGAAACATATGATCATGTCGCATGTGTGAATTTTCACCACCCATTAAATATGACACTTTCAACTTATTTGTGACGAATTGTCAACTATGGTTCACATTGATACAACTACTTTGCCATTAAGTTATCATTATATAAGTATTATTTTTCCATTATTCTGCGAATATTGTTCAATTATTTTATTATTAGTTTTCCATTACATTGCAATTCATAACATCATAGCACCTTACAAACCTATCATACCATAAAGTTCATTGAAGGTAAAAGTTTACTTATGAAGTGAAATTAAACAATGTGTATATTGTATAAAAGTTCAATTAGGGTGTACATTTGGATCTATTTTATATACTTCAATGTCTTATAGCTCAAACATTTAATTAATTCATTAACAAGGGTCAATTATTCAAGCTAATCATGGACTTATGCTTATTAGAAATCCAATGAATTACAAAGGATAATTTTTTTCCTTTTAACAATTAACATTTAGTGAACATATAAGGGTCCAAGTACAATCAAGGTACCCAAAAGGATTATCTCAATTAATATCCAGTGGACCCTTTCATTTGAACATGTCATTGAAACTAAATAACACACTCATATTGAAATTATTTTTTCTTCATTAATACATACATTATTAAGGTACTATTTTATGCATAGAACTTCAAATTTGAACAAATTTAAGGATTTCTAACAAGTCCTAGAAAACTTTCCAAGACTTTGTTTCATGAGAAAATAATTCAAGGACCCATATAAAAAAACATTTAAATAAATTATTTTGCCTCAAGATTTTTACCACAAACACTTTAGTTGCTAATGTATATAAAAATTTCAAGTGTGAGAAGAACCAAATGCCTTGTTGCAATGTGAAAATTTTCAAAAAACGAAATTTTTGGGAATTTGGGCCATTGATAGAACATGGCCCACATTGGATAAATTTTATTCTTCTTACATTTATAAGTGAAAAACATAGATATGTTAGATGCCCATATAAAATTTGGAGTAAATTTATTTCATTGACATGAGAAAAAAAAGCAAATCTAAAACATGTCATAGTTTTATGAAGAAAAAGGTGGATTTGGGGGTCCTAGGTTCATAAGTCTTTGTGTTTCAAATGGGGTACCCCAATTGTACTTGGACCCATAAACCAAAATAACCAAGCCAACTAAGCCAACATGTGGACAATTACTATGCAACTAGATTTCAATTTGAAATTTAAAATTTGAAAATATGGAATTTAAGCAAAAAAACCCCTAAGCAAGTGACACATGGTAATAAATTAGTAGATCTCCCCCTTTGCATCAATAATCTTCATGCACCTCTACCTATTGTTAAGAATTCAAAATGAATTAAAAAAGAAAAAAAAAATTCTTTAAATTTTTTGTGCAACTCTTAGTCTTTTGGTAATGCAATTATCATATCATGTGGTAAATAACTAATTTTTTGTTTCTCCAATCTATAAGTAAAAATGAACAGTTGAATTTTCTTGTTTTTGTTTTTGGAAGTTGAATTTTCTTGTTTTTGTTTTTGGAAGTTGAAATTTCTTGTTTATGTTCTTAGAAGTTGAGGGTTTAATATGTATTTAATTAATTTTGAATTTAACTCAACACGATGAATGCAAGGAGGGCCACTTAATGGCTATTAAATTCAAACAATTTTGAATAAAACTTGTAAAATCATTAGCATTTTTTATATGAAGATGATAAGGAATCATTTGTGGGTGATGAAAATGACCATGGAGAAGATGGCACAACTTGTGAGTTTTTAGATGGTGATTGGCCCAAATTGAACATGCTTTCACATGGCAAACCAAATTATTCTAAACCCAAGAATGCTAGTATAATGCCATGCACATCTAGTATGATTTCTCAAGTTACTAAATGATATGGGTGGTATGCCCACTGATATTGTGAATGCAACAATTCAAAGTTAGGTACCTATTACAACTCCCAATCTACTTAACAATCTTGGCATTAGAACGCAAAGTTAGGTACTTGCCACAAATAATACTTTACCTAACGATCTAAGGAACATTTGTTCTAGTTTGGTTGGGTTGCCAAATGTGAACATGGGGTAGTGGAATCCATTGTAACAAATGTAAGTTATGCAAGCGTTGCAAACCCTAGCATCATTAAGGATTGGCCCCCTTTTACAACAAGCAAGCTCATAGATGGAAGGCTCTCAAATGGGAGGCTCGCAAATTCTTGTTTGAGCTCAAGGAAGATAGGGTGGACATGACCTTATGGGTTCTATTTCCAAGCCACAAGGAATGGCACAAGTACAAGTACATGGCCACCTAATAACATACAAATGCATGGGTCTTATGATCTTTTGGGGACAAAGGAGGTTGTAAATGTTGGTTTGACTAAAAAAGAACAACAAATTGTCCAATGCAAGGCTCGTAGGCTAATTGTGAACAAGGCACGCAAATTATCTATCATTAGAAAAGCCAATGGACAAAAACCATTTTTTGTTACCTATGATCCATTTAAAAAGCCCCAACCGCCCCCATAGGAATATTTGGATTAACATGCTACGTGGTTATTATAGTTGTTTGGATCCTATCATTAACAACATTAATGCCCAACCCCATCATTTGATGAATGAGATGTTTCACACTTATTAGAAAAGAACTAGGAGTTTGTTGGGCATGATTTATGATAGAAGGAGTTCAAGGTGTAAGTGAATGTTTACCTAAAGAATAGGCGCCATGCTTTAAAACTTCTCATTGAAGCAAATGTAGCAAGGCCCAAGGTCTGTATAGATGATCATTGGGAAAGTATGAAACGCATTATTACCTTAGAAGCAAAACAAGGGGAAGCTACTAGTTATCATACCGTGCAAGCAAAAGTTAACACTCCAAGCCATTTTGGCCATGGCGGAGAGGTGGGGACTATAAGTAGATTGGTAAAATTACTGACCTTTGGAAAAACCCTATTGTTGTTATTTATTAGATTTGTTTGTTGTGTGCAAGTCCAGTTGCAAAACACCTTTTTTTCTCATAGTGAGAATCACGTTACAAACATTATACAAATGTAAGTTAGGGTGTCTTACCATATTTATGGAAGGAGAAGGAGTACATCTTATAAGTGGTCTACGAGTTCCCTTTTTTCTCCAAAGATCTTCATTTACTTCAACTGCTACAGGGGGGCATCCCAATTTGTTTTTTTATGCACATGACAAGATTTAAGTTTTGAACTTTAAAAAAAAAAGGTTCTTTTGCACTACAATTGGCCACACAATTAGTCACCATATTTATACGTTGTGAGTGTTATTGAACAAGTTTCAAGAGTTGCAACTCATTATATATACAGTGCAATTCATTAAAACTCAATTACAACCTTGTCGTAACAATTCCTTTTCAACTACTATGCAACTCCCCTATGATTATAATCATAATGTCATGTTGATGTCATTTTTCATCCATCCATCAAAATTTAACAAGTGGCACTATGATGATTTTTTGTGATTTTTTTGAAATATTGATATCCATTGTCCATTATGATTATTTGTTTTAGATGGTCTTGGATTATGACACATGGCATAATCAAAAGTTGCCATGTGGCATATTAATTGAATTTTGGAAACAAATATATATATATAGGTAGGTTGGTACATAACCATAGGTAGGTAGAAAAGTAGGACCTATTTATTTAGGTAGGCAAGTAGGTAGGTATGAAGGTAGAATACTAGAAGAGTAGGTGAATTAAAGAGTAGCCACATAAGTTTTTTAATCTTTTATTTGTTTTGTTTCTAGGGTTCAGCTTTTATAAGTTCATCCCAATGTGGCACCTGTATTTTAATGTGAAAATGCAAAAGGAGACACCTCCCTTATATAGTTTGTTGAATACAAAGCATATGGGTTAAGTCTTTTAGTGGCATCCTAGTTGCAATTAAATTGTAATTATCAAAAAAAAATTCTCACATGCTTTCTATTTGATTTTAATTTTCTAATTAATTTTAAATTTATAATGAATCGTTTAACATAATTATTTGGAGTTTAATTATTTTAATTACATATATGATAATTAATTATCTAGATTGATTATATAAATTAATTAATATAATTTAAATAATTAGTTAGTTGATTGATTCAAATGATTAATTATCAAAATAAGTATCACATAATTATTTAAATAAATATTAGATAATTAATTATTTATTATCTGAATTAATTAACTGCTAATTAATCAAATTTGATTAATGAATTCATATGAATAATTCATTATTTAGTTTACTTAATTAGTTCATGGTAATTAAATATGTTACATATTAGTTACTAGTTTAAAAATTAGTAACAAATAATTCATTCTAAAATATTAAATAATAAACATGAATTTGAGTAGAATAAATTGAGGTATATAAAGACATATTCATATGTACACCCTTATTAAATGTTCAATAAAATATATACATTACTTTTAATTTCAATTCAAAAATAGACTTTCTCCTTTCATGAAATTCTATGGTTTGACATGTATGTATATTAACATTATATTGTGAATTCCAATGTGGTGAAATATTATTAACACAAAAATTGAACATCAATCACAAAAAATAAGAATGTAATATTTACTACGTTATTTAAATTTTAATGATTTAGATAAATATAAAAATTAATTAATTTAATTAATTAATTCAATAAAGGAATAGGTTCATATCAATGAAGCATAAAATAATCTAATTTAAAAAATTTTGAAGTGTACAAGCAATGATATTTATATGTACATATTCATAAACACTTTAATACACCATTCCAATCCAATTGAAGGCTTGCATTTACACTTTCAATGAATTGCACAATCTGTAAATCTCTTAATAATATGAGTTGCCACATAGTTGACAACTAATTTTAGATGAGTTAAACCTTTTAGTTCCAAAATAGTGGACAAGTAGTAGTTATGTAATGAAACCATAGTGGCACATTTAGTTGTCACTTAATTGTAAAACTAACCAATTTAGTTGACTTTAAGTTATAAACATGTTGTAAATTCTAGATGTTATGGACCTTTACTTAACCATACACGTGGCATGATTATACACATCAACACCATATGCCAATTGTAAAGTAGTTGCTCACTTAGCATTAAAGCTACACCAATTACAACATAGTTGAGATTACCTAATTCATTACAACTTGTGATCATGGTCAAACTATGGTTGACTATCATTGTATATATTTTGCGTACATACGACCGTATAGAGTCCAAATTGCAATTAATGTGCAATTAAATTATAACTATGAAATATATTGATGTGACATTTTAATTCTTAATTCATCATATATCCATACTATAGTTGTACCTTAGTTGCATAGTAGTTTCCATGACAATTTAATTGCATACCAATCTAATCTCTGCAAACATAATTTCTCATGGTGTCTATCCCAAATTACCAAGTTGTTGATTAATTAATGTTCACATGTGCTACTAACCTTGTTGTATTATGGGTAGGCACTTTCAACTAGCAAGCATCAAGGAGTAACTCAATGCACTCCTAATGTAAATGAGGTGCCAAGCTGGAATAAAAGGCTTAGTATTTTAGAGAGCATGATGGCTCAAGTTGTTGCTATTGCCACAAAAAACATTCCACAAACAACAACAAATTTTGAAATGCCTCAAGAAACTCCTAAGGTACAACCAATTGCACCCAATCAAAGTACACATGATCTTAGCAAGACATTTGAATGCAATGTGCCAATTATCGACAACATCAACCTAGGAGGTTCCCACATTGTTTAAGTGTGCCTTTTTGTTCTAGTATGCATTAACTAAATGGCTTGGATTCATATTTGATCGAGAATTGAATAAGATTGTATGGAACTTTAGGTTAAAATTGAATGTACAAAGCTTGATGCTCTTTAGGGGTTACATGAGTTTATCTTTTCATGGCTTTGAATTCAACCATAATAACCCATGTGCAATGTTTTTTTTCATGGCAAGAGTTAAATGGCAATTTGCAATTAGTTAATGGCACTCAAATTTGTGTTGCTGCTACATCCAAATCAAACCCAAAGTCTGAAAATGTTGGTTTGGATAATGCCATGGCCCTTTTAAACATGTCACAATGTCCTTGTTGATTTTTATGTTGATCTTAGAAATAAGTGACTAATATGTATGCACGATAGTTTGACATTATGTTTGGGTTGAGTTGTTCATCACCTTTGCCTTTCTATCACCATGTATTTTTAACTATTGAATGGCCTTGGTGTTTGTAGGATCACATGTAGGCTATAGTTGAGACCCAATGCTAGGTAAAGGGTTCTACCAAAAATTATTTAACCACAACATGCATAGAAAAAAGCAACACCCAAACGATATGTCAAATGGATATGTTGGACATGAATGAACAATAGGTGGTTTTATAAAAACAGGGATGAAAATGCCTTAAACCAACTCCTTCCAAAAAAACAAGATCAAGGGTGGAAGTGATTAGTTTTCTTATTTTTATTGTGGTTATTTTCAATTATTCAACACACAAACAATAGGGGTTGGGAATGATACGATAAGTTCCATGCACTTTAAACTTTCAATTTTCTTCCATTTATTTTTTGTTTCCATGGTCTTATAATGGCTATTATATTTTTAATTGGAACTATGGCAAGGTAATTCAAGCTTTGAGGATACACTTCAGATCTCCCCCACCTACAAGAAAATAACTTCAAAAACACAGGTAAGATGGGTAATGAAATGCATTGTTTCATTCCAAAATGAATGTTTCGCTTTCTAACATTTTGCTTACGGGTGAATGCATGGTAAGGTGGTTCATTTATGGAGTTACATTCATATTTCTACAAGGTACTTTTTGTTTAAATGGATGTAGTGATAAATGTACATTTCAATTTGTTAATTGATAATTGATTTTAAATTCATAACTTGATTATGAAACTAAAAATATAAATGTTTTTGAAAATGTTACCACTGTTAATAATGGACTTTTAAAAAGACAATGTATGGACTGATTTTCTAACTACAATGGTATAAATCAATGTATTCATAATAACTTTCATTTTAATTGATTTTAGTAACTAAGTATATGTGGAAAAATGGAATAAATAACATATATATGGGACCATTTTCTTGAAAACTTTAACAAATATTAATGGAATTTAAAATGGTTAAATTTGACCTTATTTTCATAAATCCTTGTGAGTTACAAATTATTTTTTCTTTCAATTTTTTTTGCTCTAAAAGTGTTTGATTATGAAATATCTAAAAGGGTCATTATTCATATGGACTTTATAAAATAATTTTTCAAGTATTATGATTTAAGAAAAATTGCATCCATCAAAACAACTAATGTCATCATCATTTTATTTAAGTTTAAAAATAGAATATGAATGTTAACAAATGTATGAACATCAACTCATAAATGATTATAATCATAAGTTACAATAAACAAATAACCATGTTCTTTATCAAACCTTTTATGGATTCCTATGGAATGGAACATCTTCATAAAATGAACCACCATACCATGCATTCACCTTTAACCTCATCATGGATGTGTTACATGATTGCATAATGTTTTGGATGAAACACAATTAGGTGGACTATTTGAATTACTTAAAATGTAAAATCATATCAAATATTAAAATTTTCAATTTTTTCATCATCCATGTTACAATAAACTTTAGTGAAAATATTATTAAAAATTTTGGATGAGTTTTAAAAAAAGAATGGACTCATTGTGCACTTTTGAAATGATGACATTATGCTTGTCACACATAGAAAATGAAAAATGTGGATTCAAAAAATATGTCATAGTAATATCAAAATTAAAATTAAAAAATAGGCCACCATAAAATAAATAATTTATGCATTGAAATTTTTCCAATATAAATTTTTTGTCATATTTAAAAATTTATCTCATTGTGATTTTAGTCATTTTTTACAATTGATATTCCATTTCACATTGAAATCTTTAAATTTTTTTCTAAATTTCTTGACCAATCACATGTTTAAGGATATTTATATCATGGTTTATTAATATTTGTGACCAAAACCATAGAGGATAATTAGAGGATTTATAGTTTGATAATTATTTTAAATGTAGGAATTATAGCTAGTGTAAGATGTGAACTTTTTAAAATGTCAAACATGAATGACCTAACCATGATTTTACCCTTTTGGTAGTTGGTCTTTAATTATAATTATTTGGTTGTAAGGTCTATCACTTCCATGGTTTATTAATGGTTATTACATAATGTCATTGGAGTTGGTTCAGGGTAATAAAAGTTTTGAGGACACCTTCTTTGGTTCCCCAAGTCACAAATTAAAATCTATGCCAGAGGCACCATAGGTAACACTTTGAATTACACATGTTTTCTTCATTATGGAATGGGAAGTATTGTGAACACATTTTGTAGATAAGGTCATGGGACCAACATAGTAATAATTAGGTCACATGGGTGATATGTTTATAGTCCATGTTAAAACCAAAGACAAAGGTGGAAATCCTTGATCCTACTAACAAAATGACATGTGCCTTGGGTGAAATATGCGGTGCCAGGTATGACATTCCATGGGGTGCCAATTACACTTGGGCATGTCACCATTGCAATGACAAGTATCAAAAAAACGTCAACAAAGTTACCATTTTTGAGCTCCACTACATCAAAAGTGAAAGATATGGCAAATGGTGTTGTTTTATGGCAAGAGAAATATATACTTATTAGTAAGTAGTTTCCATGGTTGTATGAAACATGGAAGGGACATTATAAAACTTCAGTTGTGTGTACATACATAGGTGTGGAAGACTTTTGGAATTGAAATTTCAAGAACAATGAGAAATTGTGATTGATTGGTATCCAATGTGGCTTTGTTTTAGATTATTGCATCATTGTGATTTGGTTATACATATAACTTACACATGTAAAACAACCAAATGGACTTCGTAAGTGTTTAATTATAGGTCCATGGATCTTGCAAATGCTTGGTTGTAAGGGAATCTAGGTCAATAAAAAGCAAGGGGAATTTAATGTAAACTAATTCATGTTAATCAACCCCTCTTTCTAATTAATATCTTGAAGACTATGAGTGGTCAAGATGGCTGGACACAAATAAATCACTTGACACCAACATTAGTTTTAAGAAACATATGTTGTGTTGACATGTTCAAACCAAATATAATAAAAAAGACAATAACCATTGTCCCAAACATCCAAAACTAATCAATTAAGCTTGAAATATATTCAATCATGTTTGGTCAAATAAGCCATTGTGTATGGTCAATGAAGCTACCGGCTGATTCAATTTGATTTAGCCAAATGAACCATCTTGTATTGTGACGTCCCATGGGACGTAATGCCCATATGTTTAGCATGTGGCAATCTTCTAATCATTTACATGATTCTAGGTGTCACATGGATATTTTAACACGTGGCATGAAATGGTTGTTGTAAAAAATTGACACGTGGAATTTATAGATGTCATAATCTTTTGACATGTGGTTCAAGCAACCCATACATTTCAACTATCAATTTGACTACTAGTCAATAAACCTCAAGTCAAATGAACCACTCGTAGATTTTATAAAATTTTGACATGTGGTATTCATAATGCAATTACCTTTCGACATGTGGTGTGAGCAAGTTATATGTTTCAATTATCAATTTGACTTCTTGGTCAAATAATCTTCTAGTCATATTAACCATTGTTGAAATAGACCACAAATCGAGTTGGCTAGTGAAAGAAGCCCCTATGAACTTAGTTAAAAAGGCCACTGGTCAAAAAATACGTTGTCGAAATCGATTTGTCCAAAATGGCAGCTCGGTCAAATCAACCAATGCCACTTTTGGGTCCTTTTTGACCAATTCCCCTAGTTAAAAATACCATGATTTATAATAGTGACTAAAGCCATCATGGCTTCGACATTAAGATTTTAAAGGTGACTCAAGTCTCACCAATTGTCGTAGTTAAAAATGGATCGAAAGAACAGCAAAATGCTAGTTGGGTCATCATCAACAACAATCAAGATAATGGGAATGACGGGGAGTTTTTTCTAATTGTGGGAGAATGTGTCATATGAAGGAAATGGCTTTGCCATGGGCAAGATTTCAAGTTCAAACAAGCTTTGGTGAAGGCAAATTTTTGGCTCTTTTTCTTCACATTCTTTCTTGGAGTTAACATATAGTTGATAGCCTTAATCAACCTAGGATAGATTGGTGAATTTCAAGGTTATTTGAATGGAATATCTTGTCAACCCAACTTTGTTTTACCAATCCCCTACCACATGTTAACCTTTTAAAAGGGCCTAAACTGAAAACCTTGATTTCATGACAAAACAACATTAATCCCAATGAACATTTCATCAAGTCGAAAAAGGGTTCAATAAAAAGGTGGAAATTTTTTGTCACAACAACATGAGAAACATTTATTCCTAAGGGATTGGAAACTCCACAAAGAAACTCAATGTGTGGTCAATTGAACTAACAAATGCATTCACTAATCTAGAGCATGTGTGTAGAGCAATCATAAAAAAGTTTGGAAGTAGAATCCTCACAAGTGAATGCCTCCACATATGGAAGCAGTAGACATTCATGTGAGGTTTAAACTCAATGGTTGACATCACTTGGTTGTCTAGTATCAGTCTAGATGTTGCCATGAAGCCCAAGATCTAATCTACTTGGTGTGCCAATTCACAATATTTGAAAGGGGAAAAATCATAACACATGAGAATCTATACCAACTTGTAATTTAAATCTAGCTCAACCTTCTCACAATGTGTTTATAAAATATTGCACTGATTATTAGCATATGCATTTAGATTCCTAGAGTCCTAAAGTTCTTGTAATGATAATGGCACACAACCCTATTAGTCCAACAATTTCAATCATTCAAAATTTATGTTGTGCCTTTGATGCAAGACACAACAAAAGCTCAATTTTGATAACATAAAATCTTCCATAAAGTTAACCATAGATAACCATATAAGTTGATTGCTTGCTACCTATCATGCATCTAATACACACAATTTATCTCAAGTTGCAGTTTTATGCTACATATTCATGTGTGTTTACATTAGGAACTACACATTGGAAGATTTATTATGGGCTATTTTGGTTTACATCTCAAGTAAGTGCACAATTGTATAGATTTGACATAACTATTAAAAAGTAACTTCAGTTCAAATTCAACAAAAACTACACACCACAAATTAGAAACACCCCTTCCTTTTCACTTAGTCATAATTGGAATCACAGCCAACATGAATAATATGACATGCACTTGATATAGGAGCAAGATCTAAGATATAATCATTGATCCATTTGTAGGTGCAAGAAAGCATATAAAGGCCCTTTTCACCTTAAACAAAAGTTATCATTCTAGACAACGCAATAGTCAATTCATACCAACCTTTGGGTGACACACATCGATATCAATTAGTAGTTAATTGCAATGCTTTCACAAAAGAAATAGAGAAAAAAATGTGCAATTACAAAGGGGAGGAAGGCAATTTATCCTTGATCGTTATTTGAAGGAAAATCAATGTTACACTGATAATTTCAAATTAAATTGATGGCCAAAACATTTATCAAATTCTTACCCAATGGGATAGTAATAGAAATTATATTTCCTAAAATTCTCCATCATGCAACTTTGATAAATGGAAGCTATCATATTTAAGAAAAAAAAAAAGATTTGATGAAATATTCATTATGAGAATGCTCAACAAATTATGGGAAAAAATTGTAGATAACATAATTGAATGGTTAGCATTCTAACTAGCAAATAAAGAATGCCAAAAATATGAATGGAACAAAATGACATATAGTGAAATTTGCACAATTTTATCTTTTGAAAAAAAATTCAATTATTAAATCTAATGAACATTCAAAATTCAAAATTAAACCCAACATATTATTCAAAAAATTAATTCATTAAAAAAATATATTATCTCCACATTTAATGACGTGAAAATTCCAAATAAAAATTTATTGAGCCCATTCCCAAATGAAAAGGCATGAAGATTTTGAATACATTCTCTAACAATTTGCATTTCATTTCTCTTGATTAAATTTCAATTCAATTCAATTTTAATTCAATTATTGAATTGAAATTGAATTTAGATTAAATTTTTCATTGAAATTTTTATTTTTCAAACAATAGGAAATAATTAAATGGTTGAAAAATGCAAAAATAATGACACACCTTTTAAAGTTGCCATTGTGCGATCCATGTTTTGAACAACGTTTTCGAAGAGGGGCACCCCCATGTGATGTTTGAGAGTTTCTCCATATCCTTTCAAATGATGCATTTGAACGTCATCTGCCCAATCCACCAACTTAATCTATTTGTAAAACAAACAAATATTACAATGAATAGCTTTGTGAAATTCCCAATGCATCAAATACACTTTCAATCACATATGAATGTTAGTCTCACCATCATTTAGTTTCCAAGATTTAGCGGTCACCATTCACTTGTGGGAATTTGAGGTGACGCACCCCCAAACTCCCAAATGTGAATCCAAAAGTGAAAATAGTAGAAGGAGTTGGGGTACATTCCTTAGCTTGCAACATTGTGGGGGTAAAAGGGGCGTGCTATAGTTCCAGGATGAATGACAAGTGGGTCAATTATTCACATAAATTTACACAAACCAAATAATAAGTTGGTTAATGCATGGTTGGAACGCTTTTGGTGCATGGACAAACCTAAAATTCTTGAAATTGGGATTCTTGCCATTTTAGAAGCCCATAATTTCTTGTGTAGACCTCTGATTGAGTTGAGGTCTCAAGAAAAGTTGTAGCCTTTGTCAAGAGCTTTCTAGAAATATGTGGCACAACATTTACACATACGTAATTCAAGGTGATTCTTGACTTTTAGTGGTCAAAAGTCAAATTGAGATTTTGACTTGTGGCCTTTCTATCGGCCATAATTTATGTTTTTAGTACTCAAATGGATCATGCAAGCTAATTTTAAACATTTATGTCTCAAGAGCTTTCCAATGGTATAAAGAACTTTTCAATCCAATGAATTTTGATGCATCAAATTGCTTTGTGAAAATTCAAAAGTCCATTGGGACTCCAACTCCCAAAGTGGGAGTCCACTTGGGAATGTGTGGGTTCATTCCCTCACATTCTCTTGCATTCCTCAGAGTGTGAATGTGATTCCTGGGTTGTACTTTTGGCTTGAGCCTTTCCATGCCCCTTGCTTTAATCACGAGCCCAAGGCTAAGGTCGTGACATGAACGGTCCAAGGGAAATTAGTTGTTGGCAAGGCCCCCAAGGATGTCCTCCATTGTGATAAGAAAAGTCATGGCATAACCCCCCATTGTGAGCATGTGAGGCTATCTAAAGGAAAATTTAGGAAAATTATTTTAGACAAGGATTTCCTTTTGAGAACATTGTGGGGTGAAAGCATGGTTAGGTGGTTCAAAAGTGGCATTTGAAAGTCCATAATCTAATACTAATGTTTTTTTTTGTAATTTTAACAATTATCAAACCATAAATCCTATATTTATCCCCTATGTCTTTAATTATAAATAGTAATGAACTAACCTTTGAATATCCTTAAACATGTGATTGGTCAAAAAATCCATGCAAAAGATTAAAATTTTTAATGTGAAATGCACTTTCAGAGATAAAAACATACAATAATCACATCATTAAAACTTTTAAAAATTAAAAATACATATATTAGGAAAGTTTCAATGCACTTCAATAATAAAATTTTCATTTGATGATCCTATATTTTAATATTTATTTTGACACTACTTTGACATTTTTTTGAGTCCACATTGTTCATTTTTTCTTTGTGACAAATGTAATTTTGTCATTTCAAATGTCCGTTACAAATCCATAATCTTTTAAAAATTGATCCAAATTTTTTGTAATGAATTCCATGAAAGTCTATAATAACATGAATGATTAAAAAATTGACAATGTTAATTTTGAATATGGCTTTAAATTTTATATTTATATGTAATTCAAAAACTTTACAAATGTGACAATCCAAACTATCCACCTATTCATGTTTTCACCCTATGATGGATTACCTTGTATAGTGGAGTTATCAGGTCTATTGTGAATTCCTATATGATTTTTTAGAGGAGAATTTTTAACAACCTTCCAACTGGTTTTGTGGATTCCAGACCAAATCTAGTTTGCCACACAACAAAAAATAAGAGTCATCCACCTACTCATTTGGAAATATTTCCTTTCTCATGTTAAAATACACCACAAAATTGAAGGATACGTGTTGTCAAACAAATCAACACTAGTAGTAACTGCTTGCAACACCTCCTTTGAATAAATTCCGAGAAAAAATAGTTAGTACTTTTATTTTGACAACCATAACTTGAAAAAATTAATTAGGATAATACTATAACATATAATGTTATGAAAGCATAGTAGTTGCAATAATGGAATTCAACCCATATTTGTTGCCATGACCATGTCAAACTAAAGTACATTATGAATTAAAGATGCACACAACTGGACATCAAAGGTTGTTACCTGACATTCCTAGCCCATTAACATGGCAAAGCTTCTCCATTGGTAAGCTTGCCTTTTACATCACTAGAGAGAATTTTATTACCTCTTGTTTCTGGAAAAAAAAGCTGATGCAACAGTGACATAAAAGTAGGTGACTAATGAATGAACTTTGAAAAGAAAGAAGCATGTGTGAGAGAAGTGAAGGTGGATTATATATCAAAGATACCTTTTAGAAGACGGCCTCAAGCCTTTGCAACTTCACCAAAACCGAAGTCACCCAAAGAAAAACCTGCAAAAACCACATATTATATCACATATTATTTATTTCAAAGTGGTTGTTCACAACCCCATCAGAAGATTTGTTAAGAAAAAAATCCTTTGATTTCAAGGTTGTGACAACTCATCCACACAAAATTAGCTAATTGGGGTTCATGCACTGAAACAAAACTTAGAATGTAGCTTCACAACTTGTTAAATGATACAATAGTTCATGACAAAGAGCAATATACCATGCTTAAATATTTTGGGAAATATTGGAAAAGAAGATTGAAACATGTTTGTTCCCTTCTTGTTAATATTATGGTAGACAAAAAAATGTAGTGCACTACTTGTTACATTGCGAATTGCTGTTTGTTGAACGATGTGTTCATTGCTCAACATTATTTCTTCCAACCACAACACCTAGACATTCAATGTCTTGTTCTGCTCAAACTATGAATTACATTAGTTGGCTTCAATATACCTAAAATAGATCATGATCTAAACCAATTTCATGTTGGCTTGTTACAAAGTCATGTAAGATAAAAGGCTTTGAAGGAGTAAAACAAAGTAATGTGACAGACATTTGACAAGGAAAGGCAATGGTCTAGCCATTGTAAGTTGCAACCAATTGCCATGGAATTTTGCTTTTCCAACACCCATGTAGAAACTTCATCATGTAAGCTAGCCCATAAATTAGGTTTGCATGTATTGATAACTTATATGTACTTGATAGGCCCAACCTACCACATATTCACCCATATGAAAGTAAATATTTAAACCAACAGTAGACTTGTGGAACACAAATTTTACTATGTCCCACTTCTTTAAACCACTAAACCGTTGTGTAATTTGGGATGGTGGCATTATAATGCTTTCCAACCTTGAGGATCTCAACTAATTTATTAGGTAAACCATAAGGACAAGAAACATTCTTAAATAATAATTGCCCTCATAAATTTGGTCTTGAACATTAAAATAAATCTTCAAATATGTGATTGAGCTTATGATTGGTATTCCAATCATAAAGGACTAAAATGACTAATAGTTTTAAAATCATTACGAATGAATTGTTGAGGACAATAATCGTTTAGGACATGATGTGGCACAATGACGTGTAAATGATGTGGAACATTTCATTCATTAGTCATAAAGGACATATGTGAAATCATTAATCATAATTTAGTCATTGTGGAATTGTTTTTTATTATGATAAATTATAATAATTGATATTATTATAATGTCAATAATATGATATATTTTTATTTCCATTATTTTTAAATTCATTATTTTCATCTTATCAATCATTGACATGTGTCACCACCTAAATTAAGTTAAAAACTAGTTTAAATGGTTAAGTAAACCACCTAATCTACCTAGGTAGGCACCTAATGTAGGTAGTTTAATTAAGTATGGAATATTTGGTCAATATTCCATCATTGACCATAACAATGTAATTTGTGAAGTTTGATCCTTGGTCCCCAAGGATGGAATTGAACTCCTTTATAACCAAGCCACCCCACTTGTTATGTAAACAATCTAGTGTTTATTTTATTCAGACCATATTTCATTTAAACATTACATACAACCTCAAATTTGATGATTCATATCTTATTGATAACTTGTCCAAATGGGAAAATAAAAAACTTATTCAAAAATTCCTTCAATAATGTACAAAAATTATTACATATATATATATATGTAAAAATGTGAATTCATTTCAAAAGAAAAATATTTGAATTTTGTTATTGAATAATATTTCAATGACCATTATTTGGAATTTTTTTTTGAAACACATGATTTGTAGATGGAAAAACCTATGTGGGTAGTAAAAGAATAAATAAAATTTATTTTTTGTATCTTAAACCTTCATTTGATTTATGTCTTTATATTATATAAAATTTCTTCCAATATATATCATAATTTTATGAATAATTTTAATTTCAACAGATGAGTTCATAAAAGTTATCCACATGAAATATTTATAAATGGATCATAAATCAATTATAATATCTAAATTTATATGTGATATAATTTCTTAAATGTTAATCATATTAAGTTGATTTATGTATTTAATTATAATTTCTAATAATAATGATGATTAAATATTGAATAATTTTTTGAAATTATAATTTTTATTTAATTTTACACATATATTTTAATATATTTGTGCAATATATATATGCATATAGTATAGAAAGTTTTACTTAAATTGATAATAAAAATTAAATGTAATTTTTTTTTTTGCCACATTTTTCATTTCTATTTGATTTTAAAATTATAGTATAATTTTTTTTTAATATATCATTTTTTATCAGTAAAATTTATTTCAATGTGTGATAATGAATTTATTCATATAAAATATTTAAAATGGATCATATATCAAGCATATTTAAGAAAAATATAATTAAAATTTCTATATTATTTATATGTATAATATTAATTGAAATTAGTTCTCTACATGGTGTAATTCTTTATGTGTGAACTTATATTGCTAGTCAATTTTGAGTCATTGTAAAGTAATTTTATGATCACATTATGTATGTAATGACACATCATTTTGTCCACATCTTTTGCATAATCATTTTTTAGTTATTTGAAATGATTTTATTCTAATCACATTTTAATATGATATTTTGGACATCCACTTCATTTTGTCATCAATTGTGG
>Ga0209611_10003638_pt1 | contig 26642 bp, 24 predicted proteins | sample S1TSphgellanicum_3_FD_187693 | JGI IMG/M metagenome (GOLD analysis project Ga0209611, IMG submission 187693) | Host-associated microbial communities from peat moss isolated from Minnesota, USA - S1T2_Fc - Sphagnum magellanicum MG (SPAdes) (version 2) | ecosystem: Host-associated > Plants > Peat...
TTTCAAGTTGACATTGTTAGTCCACACTACCACATCTTTGGAGTCTATGTAATGGCCCCAAGTCTTAAGGCAGTGTATCACAACCCACATTTCCTTTTCATGTGTTGGCCACCATCGTTCCGTCTCGCTCGATTTTTTACTTTCAAATGCCACCAACCTTCCATCTTGCACTAGGACTCCTCCAATCGCAAAATCAAAGGCATCAGAATGGATCTTAAAATCTTTGTCAAAGTCAGGCAACTTCAACACATGCGTTTTCACCAAAATGTCTTTCAAGGTTTCAAATGTCTCATTGCATGCTTCATCTCATTCATAGGTTCTGAATGATTTCTTCAAAAGGTTTGTCAAAGATGTGGCTATCTTTGCAAAATTCTTGATGAACTTGTGATAATAAAATGCCAATCCTAAAAATGATTTTAAGGCTGGGATCGACCTAGGCGGCTCCTAATCCAAAATTGCCTTCACCTTGTGGTCATCCATCTTCAAGCCTTTTTGGGTGATCTTATGTCCAAGGAAATCCACTTTCGTCACCCCAAATTTGCATTTTTCGAACTTAACATACAACTTGTTTTCTCTCAACCTTTATAACACCTTCCAGAGATGTTCCACATGTTCCTCCATGGAATTGTTATAGACCAAAATGTTGTCTATGTATATGACCACAAAATCATCAAGCTAAAAGGTGTTGCAATGTTTGGACTATGGGGATCACGTCATTTTCATAGTAGTTATGAGTATGTGCTCATGACACATAAGGTGTACAAATGCAAGTAGAATCATGTGATGCATCAAAAGATTGTCAAGCATGATACATGGTGAACACCATAGTTATTGCAAGGAACTCAAAAATGTGTTTAATGTTTCATTTAGATCCTTTCTTCAAGTAGCACAAATTGTTTTACGACTTGGCAATAGGGATCTACCATCGCCCTTATATTCACAACACCATGATTTAATAATCCTATTGTCAACTCCATGCATCCAATGTATGTTTTAACTTTTATATCCTTCCTTAGTCATTGACTTTTTCATTTTGTAGCATCCAAATGATGGACTTTATCAAGCACACAACTAGATGTAACTAATAATATGTGGGTGCATTCACAATAAAAGGAGCCAATACAATTGTCAAATGTAATGTGATATTGTACCATGTTTACTTTGAAAAACAAGTTAGTGTAATGTATTTATTCAAATTACTATTTCTTTTTGCAATTATATTTATTTGTTAATGATCTTGATCTTCCACAAATCTAAAGTCATTTCATTAAATTTTGAAAGTCCTTTCATGCACATAAAACACTTTAAATGCAATCTTCAAATAATGTTTTTAGATTTGAACATCCTTTTTGTTTATCAAATGTGCACCATTCATTCCCAAAATTTGAAAGCAAATTCATATTGATGATTAAAAGTGCAAAAGGAGTTGAAATTAAGAAAAATATTATTTGTTACACATATCTACACATTTGGTTCAAACGTGTTTTTGGCCCTCTAAATTACAAATTTTGATGATGTGTCTTTAACAAAAGTTGTTAATTTTTATATGGTGAAGGGCATGGATAAATTTTATGGAGGAAAAAATATTAATTAATTAGTTTATTTATTTGATTTTTATCATGTTGTCTTGAAAAGTGTATAAATTATGTTCAATTTTCAACTTTTGTATGTTTAAAAAATGATTTTATGTGATAAACTTCTTCCAAATAATGTAAAGTTCAATTTAATATACAATTTTGGGATGTGTAGTTTATTTTGGAAATGTAATCAGTTCTTATATTCAAAGGATAATCATTTTGTCTACACATTTAATTTTTTGTACTTGAAATTCATTAATATACGTATATGAGTAGATAACATTGCCAAAAGTTGGGTGAATTTTTTTATATATTTCAAAGTGAATGGCATAAAATATGATTAAACCCAATCGTTTCAAAGCATTGCGTCCCTGGCGCTTTTGGTTCCTTTTACTATGAATGCACCCATGTGGATTTACATTTATTTGCAAATTTGCTAAGACCTTTATATGATGCTCTTGTTATTTTTTCACAGGTAAATACTCATCCATAAGTATCTCTTATAGCCATTTGATATACATGATAAAAAAAAAATTCCAATTTTTTAAAAAAATTCATTAATGCAAGTGTACCTAAAATATTATCTAGGTATGCCAATTTTACTCAAATGGAGTGATTGCTAGTGTTGTTGTTCTATTGTGGAAGAGGTTGTGGCTAGGAAGTGGGGACAAGCTATCACAAAACTTGAATATTTTTTTGGTTTATTTTCCCCCTCTTATCATTTCTATTGCCAAAAGAGGATGTGGTTGAACTAAAAAACTAGTTGGTTCAAACTTCCATAGACTTTTTATGTCTTTTTTCTTATCCTCCTTTTGTTTATTGCTACTCTTGCCATGTTTGCTATCAAAGGAGCTTCGACCAAGCTAAAGAAGTGGATTGATGCAAGATTCAATACATTTGAACATTTTTGTTTTTCCCTCTTCTTGGCAATTTGTTTGTTGTTGCTCCATCTCCATTGCCACATGTGTTATGGCTAAGTTAATTAGAACATCTCGCAAGTTCTGATGAATTTTCTTTTAGTTGGTTTTGTTTTGTTTATCATCCATTTGTGGTTACTCTTACCATCTCAAAATGGGTAGGTTATGAGTGAATTGAGGAAGTGGGTGATGTTGATAATCAATTTTGATATGTATATATTTGAATCATTTTTAACATAATTGCACTGCATTTTGAGAGCTAGAATGTGTTCATGTGAGATAGATAGTAAGGATACCAAGATTATCAAATGAACAAAATTGAACTTTATCTCGTATATAGATGAAGGCAACAAAATGTTATTGATGTACACTTCAAATGTTCATTTCAAGAGGTGAAATCTATTAATCCTCTACATGAGGTATCCATGAGGTGAAATTATGGTAGTTTAATCCTTATTTTACTCAACAACAAAATCTTTTACTCTAAAACTTAAATTTCAAACCTTTAGCAAATAGATGGGTGACACGATTTTCATCCCCAAAGCATCCACATTCAAATCGTATTGACAGATGGTAAATGATGGAAAGGAGAGGATACACATGATGATTGTTAAATCTAGTGCATTGTTTTGACCATTATTGGGAAAAGTTGAAAAGAATTATGATCCGCCTTGGGTGAAACACAAATGCACCAAACATCTTCATTGAAAAAAAACATAATGATAAAAAAGGTAAAAAAGCTTTAAAAAACTTCCATGCATTTTTTAGTCTTCTCTCTTGGTGAAATGTGACATTTCAAAATATAAATGAACCTTCTTCCATTTGGGGTAGATCCCAATTTGATTAGGAAGGGGACTTTCCACTTTTGTAAGGTTCCTAGAATTTGAAGTTTTTTTTAAGTGATGAGTTTAGATAGAATTTTAGATTTAGTTTGTTCTTTTTAGAATTTTCCCATTCCAAGTTTCTTGTGTAAAGTAAAGCCCTAGGATAGGGGCATTCTCAAAATAAGGGTTTAAGATGAGGCAATAGCCAAGTCCAACCCCACATTTTGGGAATGTCCCCCACCCATTCGGGTGGAAGGTGTATGACTAGATTAGGGTTGTAGTTGGTTAATTAAATTAAGAGAGGAGCTAGTAGAGAAAGAAAGGTACGTTGTCCGCAACAACCAGGAAAAAAGAAATTATAACTAAAAAACCTAAATAAAAAGGAATTGGTAGAAGAATAAATAGGGTTATTGTCGGCAAGAAACATGAGAAGGAACTCTAACTAAGAGAGAAGGAAAGGAGTTGCTAGAAGAGGGGGGATGCCTTAAAATTAAGGCGAACCTATTAAGGTAGAACTAAGGATTAAGGGGAGAAGAAGTTGAGCAATAATATGTGATTTCCCCTTGACCACATCCAAGGGGGTAAGGGGGAAGGACTCAAGTAAAGGTGTTAATGACACACTAACTTTGCATTTAATAATACGCATAATATCCCTCCCATTTTCGAGGAGGGAAATTGATGCAATATAAGGTGCTCCAAATGCATTACAAATCTCTCGCAGTACTCTATGTAAATGTAAATGCCAAATCTTACAAAAACCAATAGGGTATGGAAAGAGGGTGGTAAACTCTTCACAAATGTATATGTAAGGTGACAAACTTATCATCAATGCAATGCAAAGTCTTAAAAAACCACCAAGGTATGGAAAGAGGGTGACAAAGTCCTCATAAATGTTAATGCCAAGTGATACAAAACCACCAAGGTATGAAGAGAGTGTGTCAAACTCCCCATTAAATTTATAAATGCCAAGAAATGCCAAGTTTTGTGATAAGAAATAGGTCTCATGCATAAGTAGGTAGGTAGGAAAATAGTAACTATTAGGTAAGGAGATGGTTTATACATATGTAAAGGCTGTTTTTACTACCTACCTACTAACAACCTGCTTGTAGGCTGTTAGTAGATAGGTAGGAAAAAAAGAAAAAGGAACTTGAGGTAACCACCATGGTTGCCTAGGGACCATGGATGGGTTCAAGTTTCTTTTTTTCTTTTTCTTTTGTTTGGCGTGTCTGGATTTGGTGCTGTGTCCACACACAGTGTTGTTGCTGCCGCGCAGTGCTGATGATGATCAATAATGTGGGTTGGAGGATTTTCTGTAGCAATCCTTGAATGAACCAACACCTACCATGAGGGCACCACATTCTACTGGATGCCTCTTACAACTCAGTTGTGGATGAAGCTGCAAGTTGTGTGAATGAGTAGAGCTGCAATCCAGAGAGATAATGTGTCGTGGTGATTTTGTAAAGGACCTCTAGATATAGATTGTTATAAACTATTATAGGTTGATTGCACCGACAGATGCAAATTTCATGAGTTTTGAAAGACAGTAAAGACCAGCTGCAGGCATTCTGTTTTCATAAATTAGCCCAGCATTGTTTTCTTTCCTGTCGTGGTACCCACAGGAAAAAATTGAAAACAAAATGCAAGATTGCTCTTTACTTTCCGCAAAGCTCACACCCAGCTGAGGGTCTTAACAAAATAGTGCAGGCCCTCATTTTGGTAATGCCCTCACCCTTGTGCTCTACCATAATTGATGCTTCAGAATTGATTGGGAGTTGATAGCTGATACCTACCTAGCAAGCAAAAAAGTGGCTGCCTTTGTTTGGTATATTCATCATGATGTAGTAGTATATAGTAGTAGTAGTGGTATGCGGAGCTGGACTGTGTTTTGGTGTGTGTTGTTGCAGGCAGGCGTTGCTTGAAAAGCAATGATGTCCAAATGCTAACTACGTAGTAGCCTAATGATCATGTAGAAATTCCATCCAGCTTTGAGGTGGGGGCAAGATAGATAAACAAGGAGCTCTTGAATGATTCCCTTGTGGGAAAATTGGCTATCTTTAGCTCCAAAGAATAGACTAAAAACTCAAGTAACAGGGAATTGTGCAACACAGGGAGTTTTGCAACATTCCTTCCAGGGAGCCAGCCTCACAGGGAGAGTTCAATTATGCCATGATCTAGAGAGCTTTCTCACATTGCACACAAGGAATTGTACAAAAACTCATTGTGATACATCTCTCCAGAATTCACACGTCCTGTATCTCAATGAGTGGTGATGTGGTGGTGGAAAGATATGCCTGAGCAGGCTAGTAACTTGTTTCTTTGTTTTTGCACCGACGTTTGCAGGAATTTTTGTGAGGGTTTTGTTGTTGTTGTTGTTGTTGGTGGTGGTATTATGAAAGCTTGAACAATGGCAGCCTATCTAGATACAGCCGATTGATTATAGCCAACACTTTGAATCGTATAGTACTTTGGAGAAAGCAGCTGTGAACTGAAGGAACCAAGTAACTCCAAAGACGGACCTGATCTCCCTGGGAGATCAGTAGACCGTGTATGGGAGCAGCTCCTCAAGTCCTGACGGTTTCTGATCGTGGCAGAGCATTATATCGACAACGGGGGATCATCAGCGGATACCCAAGTCTCCTCATCAGCCTGCAGGATGGACGGTGTCGGGCCTTGTTGTGGTGGTGATGTGTGTGTTTGTAGGCGTGTATGGCCTGGTGGGTCTCCTGCAAGATGTTGTGTTCCAATGTCCGAGATCATCTGTGCGTGTGTTTGGTCCCACTAGCGGAGGATTTGCAGGAGACATGACTGGCCAGCAGCTGATGCCCAAAGAGACGATCACCACACGTCAAGAAGACACTAGGGAAATCTCATGTGCGGGTAAATACGTCTACCTCTACGATCTCCCGCCAGCTTTCAATCAGAAGTTTGTGGACGATTGTCGTGTGGATCCTCCTTGGGTGCACATATGCGGAGCTCTGACGAACAATGGACTGGGCGAGCCACTAGTCATTGATCTTGTCTCCTCCAACGATTCTTCTTCTTTCTCCAACATCTTGCTCCCTCGCGACGCCTGGTACAAAACACACCAATTCTCGCTTGACCTTTATTACCACCAGAGATTGAAAGAATACCCTTGTCTCACTCATGATCCCGACAAGGCGGTCCTCAGTTACATCCCATTCTACAGTGCTTTGGACCTTACTCTCAAGCTGTATAACAAGTCTAGCTTGGAGAAAGATCGGGCCAGCCAGAGGTTGATTGGGGGGTTGCAAAGCAGTCGACACTGGCTGCGCACTGGTGGTCACAATCATGTGTTGCTGTTCGGCAGAATTATCAGGGACTACACCAAAGGAGAGTTTGCAGCAGACGGGTGGGGGAACTCGCTCAGTAAACTCACAGAGTTACAGAATGTGACCAAAATCTCCGTAGAGCGAGTTTACTACAGTCAGGATCAGAGAGCAGTCCCGTATCCAACTTCCTTCCATCCTTACTCGGATGATCAGATTGTCGCATGGCAAAGAGCAGTGTTGAGCACGAGACGAGATGTCCTCGTTGTTTTCGCAGGTGCTCCTCGTAGTAAAGCTCCTGATATGATTCTTGTCAGTTCCTTACGAAGGCAGCTGATAACCCAGTGTTCCAATTCTCCTCGCTACTGCTCTCTTCTCAGCTGCAAAGTCGTCGACTGTGAGAGAAGCCCGCACCTTCTTACCCAAGCCTTTCTCAAGTCTGTGTTTTGCTTGCAACCCCGAGGTGACAGTGCCACACGTAAAGGCGTCTTTGATTGCTTGATTGCCGGCAGCATACCCGTGTTCTTCAGTAATTACACAGCTTACAGACAATACATGTGGCATCTTCCTCACAACGGCAGCAGCTACTCTGTTTTCTTGGATGCCAGGGCCGTTTCCAATGGCACTGTCAATGTCATTCGTGAGCTCAGGCGTATTCCCTTGTCCACTATAGCTTCCATGCAGCAAACCATCAATGGGTTTCTACCAAATATCCTGTACAGTAAACCTGGATCTAACCTCAAGACCAGAGATGCATTCAACATCACTCTACAAAACCTACTTGACACATTCAGACAAGTACAGGTCAATCAACAAACTAGAGGATGATCATCTAAACCCTAAACCTTGGAACTCTTTTCAGATAGATAGTTTGTGAGTGCAATTCATTAGCTTGTGTTGCCCCCTTGGAACTCTTTTCAGATAGATAGTTTGTGAGTGCAATTCATTAGCTTGTGTTGCCCTTTTGTTTCTGCCTACCTTCAATATGTTTTGCTCCTTGATTGAGCTCAATGCACTTAACGTCCTTGAGGATTACTAACTATTTCATTCTTTATGTTTCACATAGGTGGTGCAGTGTTAATCATTGCCTGATTCATGCACCCCCAAAAACCAAAGGCTCCACTGACATAAATGTCCTTAGAAGAAATTCACATGGAAAAATATCTCTTTACCAAGTCCGACTACTCTCTGCAACAAGCTGGATGTGCAAACCCACTGTGTACCTTCTGGAAGAAACAACCACAAAGAGTGGACACTCTGTAATTTTGAGCCACAAAACCCAAAGCATTTAGCAGGACAGAATTAGGAAAGTATACACTCTCATCCTTCTTTTTCTTCCCAATTCTGTTGCACATTATCTGAGTCCTTGTGTTGATGTCGAAGGAAAAACAGCAAGAGCAGGTCATCCTTTTCATTCAATGAGAAAACAAGGCAATTGAAAATAAATTATATTAAAAAAATAAATCAAAGTACAAATGGAAATATCAAATGCTGGATATCATGCTGCTGTTCTCAGACCTCTCCAATGTTTCTTATCACATGTATAAGATTTGCACAGAAAACTCCAAAACAACACTTTGAAGATTAACACAACAATGAGTGAAGTAATAACCCCTATAACTGTTGCTCAGCAAGTGTGAGACAATCACCTTGATCATGAATAGCATTGATGAGATGCCATGACTCCCACTGACTTCATGAGCTCCCAATAGTGAGTGTTGATATGTTTATAATCATTCAGCTAAAATTTTGGGCAAAGCAATATACAAAAAGCTCTGTGTCCTTAAGTTTCTGCTGCATTTTCAGATGCAATGGGAAGACTCGGCATGATGTTAGCTAACACTCTACTGTTACTTATCACATGCACAAACAATGAATACTGACAATAAAAGTACAATCTCTATTCACAGGTGTGTACAATGCTAGTTAGTTATCATGGTTATCACCACTAATTGCTGTATGAACCATGACTGGAACATCAATTTCACAATCTCTGGAGGCAGAGCTTTAATCCTGACAACAAGCATCATACTTGAAGTATCATCCTTGTGCCTAATTGAGCAGCAAACAATTTCCCCTTCTAAAACAATGGTCTGTTAAACACTTACTTCTCAGGTGGTACAAAAAAAACCAGTAATACTTTCTTGAATTTTTTAAGTCATCAATATCTCTCACCCAGTTGCCACTGTCAGCCCCTGAGCTCTGCTCGCTCCAAAATGCAGGACCCAAGCTCAGGCCAGAAATGCCTTATCAAACCTTGCACAGGCCATGCAGCAGCATCCCACAAAGCACAAATGGTGTGTCCCACAATCTGTTTCAGAACCTCCTGTGACAAGAGACAGCCAACCATTCAACACTTGGCTCATATTTATTTGCTCCACTGCACATTCCTGCTGCAGCCATTTGAATGACAAGCAATGGAATTCCCAGCCACCAACTTTGCAGAGCCTTATTGTGTGTATGTGATGCATTCCATTAGTCAGCAGCACAGACAAAGAAAACACAATTGTCATCCCACATCTTACTTGCAGCATGTCAATTTTTTCAAGATGTGAATTCCCAACCTTACACCTCTCCATCATGTGCCATAACCAAGGGGCTCCCTCTTGACATGGTGTACATCACCTACAACTCTCATGCTTATAAAACTAGGAAAGTCATGCAATCGCATCCACAACATCTCTTGACTTGTCCATCACTATAACTGCCACCATTCCAAGACATGAACAAACATCAAAGGGCTTGCTCTGTAGTCCCCCTATATGAGAAACTCAATGGTTGACTGCATTCAGAACAAAATGGACCCTCAAGTAAATGAAACTTGCCTGACTGGACAGCCTTCAATGCATCAAAGTCCATAAGAACATCATCACAGATGCTTTGGGGAAGAAGGGGCACCAAGGATCCTCCAGAAATGATGGCCAACAGGTTGTCCCAACCGCCTCTCACTCCACCACAATGTCACTCAATGAGCTCCTTCAAAAGAATGCTCATCTCCTCTTCCACCATGCACCGCTTGTTCACATGTCCAGACACACTGAACAGTTTGGTACCTGAGTTGTTCTTGTGGCCAAAGCTTGCAAACCACTCAGGTCCCCTTCAGAGAATTGTAGGTGCAACAGCAACCATTTTGACATCGGTGACTGTTGTTGGGCATCCATAAAGATCAGCATTTGCAGGAAAGGGAGGCCTCAACTGCGGCTTGCCTTGCTTCCCCTCAAGACTCTCCAGCAGTGCTGTCTCCTCTACACAGATGTATGCCCCCACGCTCCATCACATCCGTGGATGTGAACATCAAAAGCATAGCCTGAACCACAAGCATTCTTTCCAAGTAAGCCTGTTGCAGAAAGACACAAAGACAATTCACTCAAACCAAAGCTTGAACAAAATGCACTTGGTTGAGAAAGGAATGGCAATCTGGGGAACGGAGAATTTGCAATCTTGAGAATCTGGCAATGTGCTTGGTGATGAAAACAGAAGAAGAAGCAAAAGCCATCAAGAGAAGATAGGGTTGAAAGATGGGAAGAGAGCTCTCGCCATATGCTGTCCTCGACTTTCAGTCCTCCGAAGTGGGATTTTTCAGCTGGTGGAGGAGGAGGAGGAGGATCAGAAACCGTTGTCCCACTCCCCGATGTAGCAGCTTCACTTATCGCTGCTCTGCCATAGCCACTACTGCCATTCAGACAAACTGCAGCCTTCCTCGCAGCGCTTCCGAAGCTCCTCCACATTGCACTCATTGTGCTCTCAAGCTTTATTCCTGAACAAAACCGCCGAATGTTGCCAGTCTTGCTCTGAACTAGGAACAAAGATCTGCATCCTGGGAAGGACCTCATCAGGTACAGTTAGCTAGAAGAACACTACTGTTCCAGCTAGAGACTGGGAAAAGGCTCGGCACCGGCAAGGATGGGTTGGTCGGTTCCGTGCGATCAGGTACGAACCGGGTCGGTTTGCAATCATGGTAGAAGTCTGTATTCCAAAGCAAACGCAGCAAGTAGGGTTTGGCGCTCCAGGTTGCATGATGGCAGCAGGAGAATCGATGGGTTTCACCAAAGAGATGCTGTCTGCTGCTGGTGATGAGCAAGCTCATGAACAGGAGGAATCATGGGGAGATTGCCACCAACGAACTCCAGTAGAAGGAGTAGTAGTAGTGCCAGCACAGTCGCAGTAGTTGAGCCAAGCGGCAGCCGAGAGCAGGAGACGGAAGTTGCTGTAGGAGGGCAGTTGGCTTTGAAGCAGCAGCGACGCCTGAGAAGAGAAGATTGCCATTATGTGAAACATGATAGATTGTTCTCCAGCTGGAAGGTAAAGCCAAGCTCTTTGCAGCCTTGCTTTCTCTCTCTCTCTCTCTTCCACTACAGGTTGTTTCTTTCTTTCTTTCTTCTTCATCCTCTTCTTTTTCTGCTCTCTCTCTCTGTCTCTCTCTCTCTCTCTCTCTCTCTCTCTCCTGAATTCTTCTGATCTGACTTAGCTGAGTCTTCAGTTATTTTTCCTCACGAGATTCAGGCTGGCTGGCTGACTTGTTTGCCTAGATCATATATTCCCTTCAGATTTTCTGGGATACCTGAAGGCTCTGAAGTTCTATCAAATCTTTCATTCCTTTCATTCTTTTGGTCTCTCCTTGTGATCGAGCTCAATGCTTAATAGTGGTGTAACATATAGATTTGCAGAGTAGATTTGTGGATGATTGCAGAATTTTGACCAGATGTGGGTCTATGCTTATTAAATTGCTGCTCATGAATGGGGAACCAGCTTCAATAAATCCAATCCTCTTTTTTTCTCTTTATTTCTCTATTTGCACTGTCAGTTGAGTGTTTTGTTATTTGATTTGTAACTACTATTGCTGTTACAACATGAAGTCTAATTCATTACATGGGTTGAGATGCAGATACTCATAGGTCCATCAGACTGGAAGGAGCATGCAGCAGGAACAGAAGGCATAGGCAGATATCAAATTCACAATTTACCTATTGATTATTTTGGGCCTGGTGTTTATGAGCTTGGAGTGACAGTGCCTGCATGGCTGCCTACACAGCACAGTCGGACACAGTCACGCCATCTGCGGCATCAAGATGTGATCACATGCTATGTAGGCCAGGCTGAAAACATTCGCCAAAGGCTTCAGAGATATGGGCAGGCAGGTGCTCACCTTGAAACTCCCATGTAAGTCACTTCTACTTAAACCCTACATTTGATCAAGACAGTCTTTCATCATGGGTTAGCACCTTAATCTGAAAACATATCACAGTCCTGGCGGAAGGATTGGTCAGCCAAGTTGCCCTGGATCCCAGAAGGTTTGTACCTCTGAGATGGCCAGTAGCTGTGAGGCAGTGAAGAAACAGCATAACTTATCTGGGTCAGGAGACACTGAAAGTTTGCTTCACACTGTGTTCATGATGACCATCCAGAAACACACAGAGAAACAGACAGGCTTCAGGATTCTTTCAGAGATCAAGGCTTGCTGTGGTAGCCATTCACTTAGTTTTAGCATACCTGGGAGAGGATCTGTTACTCGCTGTACACTTGTCAAACGCCTTCTAAGATGGACTGTGAACAAAGATTATACCCAAGGGAGTGTTCAATCTCTTAAGCTAGGTCCAGTGAATAATTTCAGAAAGCTGAGTCTGCTATATCCCAGTTTCTACATTTTCCTTTCCACTAGCTACCCAGCTTCTGATTGGATTTCTAATTGATCTTGATCCTTGGCATCAGTTGTTGGCATTGTGATACTATGAACAAACGCAAGAAAACATCAAATTGTTGTTGTTAATGGGTGTACATTGTGACAAAGTGTCATGTTGTTACTCATATAAATGGTTTGTTTGGTGCCTGGCAGATCATCAGGATTGTCACTGATAAAGAATGAGACACAGAGTAGTGACCTGGAATCCAGGGTGCTAAGCCATGCTGGTGACTGGAGAGCAGACAATTCTTTGGCCTTGAAGAACAAAAGAAGAGGGTTGCCTCAAGGTCCCAACCTCTTTTCAGAGGTCTTTGCCCTTGGCAGTTCAATTGCTTTCCGATGGGCAGCGGTAAGCAACCAATTCTTGCAATTTGACATCTGACTGGTGCAGACAGAACCAGCCAAACATGAAGAGTGAAAATACTGTTGATCCAAAGGGTGTGCCAGATCTCAGTACTTGTTTTCATCCCTGTATCAGCTAGGCTTAGGGTTTGCAAGATGTAAGTAGTTTGCCGATTCATATGTGGATAGATAATTCACTAGATGTGTGGATTTGGGATCACAGACAGATAGCAAGGCAGTAGCTGTGCAAGTGGAGGCAGAGCTGCTGGCTGTCTTTGACTATGCTTGGAACAAGGGTGGGAATGGCTCCCGCCGCTCTGAGGACATTCTGGCCAAGCTTTTCATGGGGTGCCCTGTGGAGGACTCCAGCTCTTGCAGCCAGAAGTCAAGTCAAAAAAGGTGGGTTCTTTTTGGTACCAAGAGGGTGGGCATCACAGTTGCAGTACAGAAACCACAGGATACCAACTCCTGGTCAAAATTCAACAAGCTGGGTAACTTTTGTTTTCTGCTGAAGACTCGTCCACAATTGTTAGCTGCTGTTGGAGGTAAAACTGCTGAGTTTACAAAGCTGGACATTGGTGGACACTGTGGAGTGATCACCGATAGTGGCCTCCCCTGTTCTGCTCTTCCAAGCAAAGGACGAAAGCGCTGTCTTATGCACAAAGGGATGAGGGTAAAATGTAATCCCAATAGGAAATCCACATTGAAGGGGACACACCAATCTGTTCGGCAGATTCCAAGTATCAGTCTGAAGCAGAAGGAAGTCCTGACAATTGACCAAGTTTGTCTACCAGTTCGCTCCTTGTGTCTGCCTTCTTTGTCAGGCATGAGTAAACAGCTTCCACTAAGTGAGAGGAGGTGTCTGCCTTCTTTGTCAGGCATGAGTAAACAGCTTCCATTAAGTGAGAGGAGGTGCCGAAGGAGCCTCTCATTTAATACATGGATGAAGTTTGAGGATATTGCACAGACAAATGCCAATGTGATTGGAGATGGAGGAAGAAATAGTGAACTTTCAGATAAGCACAGAATGGAGTTGGAAAGCCAGAGACTGAAGGACAAAAAAACAGTTGGTTCCAAGCTGCCAGATGTAGTGAGAAGTGAACATTGTGGAGTGATTCTATCTGATGGCTACCCTTGCTCAGTGGCTCCAATCAAAAACAGGAAGCGGTGCCTCCTGCATAAAGGGATGCATATTACAAGGCATTACACCCAACAGAGCAAACATGTCTCAGTGTAGGCCTTTGTACATTTAGTTTGATATTCTCATGGAGTCATGGCCATCACAAGGTGATGGGTCTCACACATTGTGAGTGACACTCATCAGATTACGATGTGCACTCATGCTTGTTGTGTTAGGTTTCAGTTTACTGGAACTGAACAAGATGGCAAGAGTGCACAAAGTGTTGCTGCAGAGTTTTCTTCGGAAACTCATATGCATGTAATTGGACTACAATGGAAGTCGTAGTGGAAGTCATAGTTACTGGAGAACATTATAGAGCATCAAGCACATCCACAAACTAAGATTTTCCAGAGGTAGCTGGGGTTGAGATTATACTACTATATTCTTTGCTGTAGAATAGAATGTGTTCCTCTATTTTGTAGATTCCTGCATTCTTTGGACTACAAATATGCTAAATTTGTTACTAGGTCTGCAAATCAAAGAAGATTTAGGTAAGTTTCCCCCAGCCATGAGAGTTATTTTGCTAGCAGGTATTGGTGCTTAGAGTGAACCAGCACCCACTAGTTCACTGTAGAGATCAATTGCTGTGTAGATATAGAAAATTTTAACACAGGCATATTCTCTACTAGGTATCAAGTTCCAACATTGTAATTTGACATGTAATAATGCCATGGACATTGAGCATCAATCATGGACTTTGTTCAGCTGTTTCACATGATGATCATCACAGGAGAGAACAAGGGACAAAAGCCTGTGAGCATAAATGTTTAGCAGGTATTACAAATGGGATAGAAAACCTACTGGTTCTGAGGATGATTCTTTAATCTAGATCCCACAGCTCTCAAAAATCAAAGAACCAGTTCCAGCATCTAAACCAGAACCAAAATTTTCTAATAAACCAGAACCAACAGTTATGAATAAAACCAAATACCTGCCAAACACTGGTGAGCACCAAAATCAGCAGAACTGCAGGCTGTTATGCAAACCCCCTTGAACTCCTGTGCAGAACAAAAAGTGATGTTCTGCATATCCTGCTGCATGGACAGATTTGATTGGACCTGTTAACCTACCAACCTAGTTCCCAATGTAAAGCAATGACCTTCAGCCTTCAGCTGTTGGTAGTTAGAGCAACTAACACAATTGACCTTTTAGCATACCCAAAAAGACACATGCATCTAAAACAGGAGCAAAATGCCTGAAAATTGTTGATTCATAGTCAATCATTGGTCTAAATTACTCCTTCAGAAGACAGCATTATGCCCTACAAGTTAGCAATCTTCAATGCAAAACCCATCCAATTCACTTCTTACTGATGGGTCTTAATTCTATTCAAAGAATGTAATGAATAACTCTGCAGGCAGCATACCTTCTTAACCTACAAGAAATTTCATTTGGAAGGTTTCTGCATATTAAGGCAGGATAATGAAGAATTTGACCTCTTACTAATGCTGGGACTTAACCCTCAGCATTTTGGATCCTTCAACATAGATCCTATAATGTGAAAGGCTGCATAACTTCTCTCCATAGAACCACAATGAACTCCCACCTGGTAAAGGCAGCAGAATGTATGTAGGAAACATTCACTGATGGCTGCATGAATCAGGTAAATGTTGGACTGGGAGAGCCCCTAATGAGTCTGGTGTTGTAAGAGTGACAACCTGCGCACTTGTGTGCAATCACATGGTAGAAGACTTCATTTGTGGACCCACAGTCATTACACAGAATCCATACCTGCATGCAGTATTTCACATTTGTTTACTCAATGATCAATATGTCAAGCTCACTGCAATTTTGAGCCACCTAATCATCCTTGTTCCAAAATTAAATTGAAAGAAGATGAAACAAAGTCTCTTGGCTGAGCCAGAGAAAACATGCAATTACACTTAATTCTTGCCTCTTTACTTCACTTACCTTGATGGCAGAGTGATAAAACTCCATATGCTACTGATATTGCCAGAAACTCATACCATGCAATGCACCATAAAACAAAAAGTGTTTGCCTGTGAAAGTTCCAATCACAAGTGTGGACTGACACATGAAATTGTCATGTGGAAAGAGATTCACATACTTACCAGCTTGTTCTGGTATGGCTCAGGCATCGGAGTTGCAGCAATTTCTTGATCAAGATGCCTCCAGATGCTTGTCATGTCACAAATGGACTTGGAACAGATTGGGCAACAAAACCTGAGAGAAATGCCAGAATAAGAGAACATTGACTACTGCACACCTTCACCCTCACAATTTGAGGTCCCCTTGGCCACTGTAGTAGTCCCGTCGAGTTTCTAGATTTCAGTTCTTGAACCAGAAACTGAAAAATAAAGCAGACAATACTGACTCCTCAAGCACAAAAGCTCTTGTCCATGAAAAACAGCACACATTCCTACATTACTCAATTATATCTAAAACTGAAACAATTCTTTTTCACAACTCCAAAGATGAAAGGTCATCACTCATTCCTGCAATATTCCATGTGTAACAGAAGCAAATAATGGCATGCAAGCCCTTCCAGGGTAGTAGGAGAGGAACTTACTGGGCATGACTGTGCATATCACGCATACATTCCAGATGCATTGTATGGCCACAAGGCAAGACGGTGATGTCCTTCATTGAGTCAAATAAGTACTGCACAAGACACAAACCACATGTAAAACAGAGTACAAACTGCAAGTTACCTCTCTGATGGAACATTAATTGATACAATGGAGAGACCCCACATTATAAGCATGCTATTTGAGCCCAAATCAGATTAAATAGGACACAGTACATGGATCTGATCACAAATTCAAGTTGAAGATGTCATTGCAGATGATCATTTTTCTCTTCAAGACATGAGGTTCTAGAAAAAACTCCATTATGCCACTTCAATGGTAATCATTATGTCAGTTTTGGCAAAACCAAAAACAAGCATGATGAGAATGACTTGTAACTCATAACCTTATGAGTGTCACTCACAAAGCATCAGATGATCAACGTCATCATGAATGGCACTGACTAGCTGCCATTACTCCACACTGACTTATCAGCACCTGACAGTGGATGAATAATAATCTGCTAAAACTTGTGGTAAAACAATTAAACAAAGACATGTGTCTAGAAGAAATGGGAAGGATCAGTCCTGATTGTGCCTAGAAATCAAGATACATAGCAATTCCATGGGAGAGAAATGCCAAAAATATTGAATATGAGAGGTACCTCAAAGCACACAGGACAATTGTGATGCATGGACTTCTCAATACAAGGGTGTCCATTTTGCAGAGTAGTTGAGTAGCAGCAGCCTGCCACACAAATTGAAGACAAAAAACACTGAACAGGATTGTGTCATATTTCTCAAGCAGTCTCTTCATCATCTTGCCACCTCCAAGAACACAAATAATGTAGTAGCCAAAGACAGTTCGGACTGTTACAAAAAGCCCCCTACGCCCCCATAGGACAAGTACCCCATAATCCTAGATGCACAGTCCTAGCTGAGGCTCAAGACTAATTCACAAGTGTATACCACATCGATCACAGTGGAAGAAATTATCCCGCCCTCCAATCCTGCAGATCCCACAAGAATTGCAATGATACTGCCTCTTTTTTATCTGCAAAACACATGTTCCAAGTCAAAGTGTTGATCCAGAAAGTGTAGCAACAGCACAGAAAAATCACATCAAAAATCAGGCATGGAATGTTGTTGAACCGGTAAGAAGTTTTGAAATATATCTTTTAGAAAATAGAGTTGACTGTCCACATTGTGAGCTAAGAAAAACAGCGCTAAGTCAATATCCAATCATTGAACCATTTGCTCACATCTGCTGATGACAGGAACTTACTGATTTTAGTATCATTTACACCTAAATTGCAGTGGGAGACCAGGACAAGCTAACCTCATCATCAAAGAACTTGCAGGTTGAGCAGAAGTATTCACCCATGCACACACCACAGTTTTCACACACTTGCTGCACATTTTGCTCCCAATCACACAAAGAGCAAATGACCTGCAAATCACTCAACAAGTGTATTAGATGAACCACAAATGTAAATGCAGGGTCACTGGGAAGAAGTAAACTTAAAATTCCACATTCCTTCACACCACTGTAAGTGGAAGTGCCTAAATAACCTGCTCATTTTGGTTTACGTGCAGAACACTTACAGTGAACCTGAGGCTGGATCTGTAAATATTTGTTATGTAGACAGCTTTAGAGATTGTAAGAAATCTAAACCTTCCCAACATGTTTGTCATGGGGTAACACATAAACTGTGAGAGATGCTACTATGCCTCAGCAAATGCCTGCCATCAACCCTGGATGTATCTACAGTACTGGAAGGCATAAACAATACCCGTTCCACAAAGTGTCGGGGTAACTCATGGCGTCTTGATGGGTCCTCCTCATTCACATTCTGCAAGAAAGGAAAACATTCCAGAGCTTCAGACTATGAAGGCCTGAGGGAACCACAAACTGCATACTGGGCAGAGCCAAAATTAGTCTCCAGAAAAGGTCATAACCACTTGACCAAAGAGCCCTTTCAAAGTCTAGAACACTTGACACAATGGCACACAGACTAGTTCCAACCCCAGACAAAATCAACTTAACAAAAGGGTACCTTAGCTTCATTGTGGCAATGCCGGCAATCAAAGATTTCATTGCAGCATGGGGCTCGAATGCGACACCTCCTCCTATAGTGCAAACACCTGGTGAGGAGAAGAGATGCAAAACATCATGTTAACAGAAACACAGAGAGGCCTCATGGTAACCTTTGGCATTGCAAAACACACTAGAAACTACTACAAAGACTGTCTGTTTTAGCAAGGGTACCAAAGTACAAAGCAGTTCCACAAAAAGCACAGAGGACATCTAAACCTAAGAAGAAGGATAATGAAACAAAACAGAGAGGTATATTGAAGCCACAAACCCGTAGTCATTCAAGCCTACAGATAATTGCCAATGATCCCGAATGACATCATGTGAAAGACCAGCATCCTCAGCCGAGTCACTTTCCACACAACAGGTGTGTTCCTGCAAGAGAACAACATGTACTATGCATTGAAGAGAGCACTATAGTGAAGAAGAGCACAGGATACATGTTTTTTTTAAAAGGAGCAGCCACCACTGCATGGCGTTCTTCACCAGTGCCAAGCGAGAAACTCCGTTCCAAAAAGAAATGAAATCGCGGAATTTGGAACCCATGAGATGATGATGATACCTGTTCCACATGCTGGTGGGAAGTTGGAGACGACGTATTATGATGGTAGTATGCATGGAGACTCAGTTGCTGCTGCTGCTCTTCTTCGCTGGACGTTGGAGGAAGGAGAGTGTCCATGACTGCTACAAGAAGCGACATAATTTCCAGCTTTCAGAAACTCATCCAGATAATGTTGCCTTTCCGTCGTTCTGCTTAATGCTTTCCGTCTTCCGGTTCTTCCAGGACTGCTGGACGCGTGTTTATGTGAGCAAGCGTGGTTTTTCAGTCGAGGAGTTCTCGAATTTCTGTCGAAAGCAAAAGGAGAATGGCAACTACTCGTGGGTGCCAATAGTTTCTCCTCTTTCTATTGCTGTGAACTCACACATTCGTTTTCCTCCGGTTCCGTCACAACAATTCTCGTCAGAAGGAAGGAAGGTAGGAAGGAAGTTAGTTGTCTAAGCGCAGGTGGCGACAACGTCTTACAACGTCTTACAAACCTTGAAGAAGAACCTGGTGTGGCGGCGGCGGTGGCGGGGCGGCGAAGGGTTGGAACTTGCGACCCACCGCCAACCCCCCTAATTCATAACAATTAGTTAATCAGGCCGAACAAAGTGATCTGCCCGTTGTTTGCACTTTCATTTTCACTCGCCTGCCCGTGCTCCAAAAATTCATTCATTGCACGTGTTTTGTGTTTTGTGGGGGCATTCAAGGTGGGTTTTGGGGTGGGAGGGAGGGGGGAATATACGTAGTAGGTGCACATTTGAAAGGCATTACAAGTTCCCCACATGGAACCCTAATTAGTTAATTATTATTAACATGCCTTGGGTGAATTAGCACCTACACGAGTACCATTCAAGAACTAAGGACATCACCTCTTCAAGGTGGATGAAGAACCTAGGAAGGGAATGTAGCTTGGACTATGTGCCTAGTCCACTCGGTGTATAGTCTATGGTGATAGACTAGGTGTTGTAGGTAGTGTATCGGTAGACTAGGTGCCTAGTTTAGTCAGTGTAATCCATGTTAATAGACTAGGTGTTGTAAGCTATGGTACTAGATTAACATAAGTACATACATGGTTTTTTTTTTTTTTTTTTTTTTTTTTTTTTTTTTTTTTTTTTTTTCACATTTCTGATTTATTCGCTACCATCATTCACCTTCATGTTCTTCCTCATGTCAATAGTCCTAGTTTCTTTCGATTTCATGTTCATCGTCAACACAACTCTACCGCTAGCTTTGGCACTTTGTTGTTCGATGCAACTTCAACATTTTGAAACTATGGCATTCCATCATAACAATAGTTGTTCCACCATTGCTTCATGTCAAAACCATTGTTCAATTGTCTAACACAATAATTCCTTACCATCACCTTTGTCTCTTCCAATGTTTGATTTAACATAGCTCCAAAGGTCCCAACAATGTGTAGTTGTTCCACCATTACTCAACTTGAAAATGTCACTTGAAGTAACAACTCCCCACCATCACCTTCATTTGTTTCAACATTGTTGTGAAGGTCCCAATAGTGTGCACAATATTACAACACTACACTAGTAGAAAGAAGCCCAAAGAAAATATTTTTTATAGTTTGTTTTCATAATCACAACCATCACAACTTCTAATGAATCAAGTTTTTTCTCAACAAATGAAGCATAAATTTGCAAGAATGGAAAGTTTGGAAAAAACAACCACAAACACTAATAGCACACTTTATTTCCACCCTTCACCCAACATAACATCATCACACCAACATTCCAATAATGTTTTGACACATCGTCATTAACATTACTCACATTCTTTTGATTTCATGCCATTTTCAACTTTTTTGTTTCTTTGAAAAGGTTGAGGTTTTTACATGTTTGTGGTTTTTCAATATGAGTTTTTATGACCAATGTTATGGAGTAACTACATGTGTTATGCCCAACACTAGTTTACTTGATAACACAAATCACCAAAATATTTATCAACCACTATTAAAATAATCAAAATTCAAGTGTGCTAAATATTAGTATGGAGTTTGTGGTAGTTCAAACTCACATTAGACAACCATTCCTCCAATTCTTGAAACGCAACTTGTTATTCTAATTTTCATCTTCCTTGATTATAAAAATGTGCAATTTTGATAACATGCACTTAAGCAATCATAATCATTATTTAAGTTTGTGTATCTGATTTTTTTTTTTAAAAACTACAAATGGAGTTTTTTTTATACATTATTATTTTCAATATATCAATATACATATCTTGAAATTTTGAAATCATATTAATGAATAAGAAATACTCAAAAACACTTTGAAAATAGTTGTAATGACTATTTTTAAACAAGAAAATTTACTTGAAGGACTTATGAAGAGACTTCAAAAAATTTGAAAATATATATTTTTAACACAAAACTTAATGTAATAGTATAATTTGAAATTTGAAATTTTCGTTTTAAAAATTTTCCAATATTTTTCCAAATAAGCAATAAATAAACAATCACCTAAATGGGCACTTTTGGATCATTATAATGTGTTTGGACCAAAATTTGCAACTAAAACAAGTGTTCAAGCACTTGTGCATGTTATGATTAATGAATCATGGTATTCTTTGAATACAAATGAATTTTTCATTATTTAGGTTTATTAGTAAAGAAATGTTTGTATTTCAATGTATCATATAGTTGATTGGGAAAAATATGAGTTTAAAGCTCAAAATATAACCAAAATAAACCTTTAATTGGAATGACTATTTAATATAAATAAATTGTTATCTACTATTTAATTTTTTATTATCTTTACCTATCATGACTAGGTAAGTGAATCAAGTTACCTAGTTAAAAAACAAGGATGGCACCTTAGGAAGCTATTAAAGTCATCCTTAAAATATCCTTACTTTGGGCATCACTTTGGTCTTCACTATACTCATTCATCTTCCCTTTTGAACTATGCACAAAATTTATTAAAGTGATAATTGCTCTTCAATGTCATGTGTTTCAATGTTGGCACTTAAAACCATTATTATCAACACACATTAATTAAACAACATAAAACTTCATAAATATAATGCATTCCATCCAAACTGCCCCCCTATCTAGGGTTAAGGTACCTTAAAGCTAGATAACAACATGAAAAGCCCTACAAACCATTTTTTTAAAGTAAACACATTGGTTTTAAGGTGAGAAGATTAGTACGTCAAGTGTGAATGGGATCCCCATCATTAACAACCTAACTATAATTCCTCAAATCCTCAACCAACTCTGTCCCACTAAATAAAAACTTAAAGCATTTCCTACCATCTAATTATCAAAATAAGATCCTAAGTTTTTTTGGTGCACCAAGGACAAAACCATTTGCCAACCAATACATCATGCAATGGTTGTGTCAAACACCCAAAATGCCAAACTTGTGAACACATGTTAATGGGATTTTTATGGTTTTCCATCAAAGCTCTTTGTATTTTCTACTTCCAAAAGAAGTTATAATCTACAACAACAGGTATTTGCAACAAAGAAAATTTAATTCTATGTATGAATCAAATTTCTAAAACAAAATACATACACAAATTGCACAAAACATGATTCAAGTTTGAATGTAAAAGCTATCTATTCAAGTTTGAAAGAAAAATAAAACAAAACAAAAGTTTTGAAATCCCAAGTTCTTTTTTCCTTCTTATTTTCCTATTTATATACATGTCAATTTCAAAATAAACGGTTTGATTAAACCATTTAAATAATAACTAACCAATATATACAATAACAGTTGAAATTTCCTTAAGACTAACTACCTATTAACAATTACTTGTTATGTCGATTCATGTTATGTCAACTACCTATTAATTAACTACTTATTGACCTATCACCTATTAGATTTTATCACTTATTAAGTTTTGACACTTGTTACAAACAAAATTTGGGTAACACCACTAATCACAAATTATCATGGTGGAAGGCCCTATGACTTGTTCACGCAACATATAACAAAATCTAACAAAAATAATTACCAAAGAAAGGTCAATATGACCATCCACATGGTGACACAATGCATAGTTACACACATGGTCTTCCCATGTTTAACCATCTTGGCCATCCAACAATAACATTTTGAAAGGTAAAACCTTTTGCACATGTAAACTAACACATCTTACATTCACATCCAAAATAATTGGTTTTGTTTATTATAAGTACACAAAATCTTTAGGCTTGAACCTACAAAATTAAGGCCAATAACCACCTCGACAAATTGTGACATATTGAAGAGTATCTCAATGTTGAGCAATTGTTAAATTATCTATAGCCATAGGCATCACATATATGAGTAAAGTTGCTTTCTACTCACATGCAGGAAGCCACATTATGCAATCATCCAAACTCGTTATTGCCATAACATCATGTCAAATGGAGGCTAGTAGCTCAAGGTCACAATTGAACGGTAAAAAACATGATGAAATGATGCAAGGGAAGTTTTCTAACTAAAATTATATCCCATGGCCAACCATGGTAATTATAGGAACCAATTTTTAATATGATTTTTTTAAAGGCCATGCTTATGTAATCCTCATTTCATTATTTGTTCCATTTATTTAGTTAACATATACACCTCAAGATCCAATCTTGTGAAGTAGTCCGATGATTTATTAATGGCCTTTCACACAACTTTTGGAATTCCCCACAAAATTTGGTATTTTGGTTGATGAAAACTTTAGCTGGAACAACAAACTTATTAAACATTATATCCAAAAATGCATATGCAACTCTTTCATTACTATGATCTGACAATGGTACCAACTCCAACGATTTGAAAATATGTTTAAACTATTAGTTTTGTCAACGTGTTAAACTTAATGGGTTTGTAATTCAAACTCCAAGGACAACTTAACCCCATGATTGGTAAATGTTATAGGTGCATTAAATAATGCCCAAACTTAGTCGCACACTATACATCAAGAAACAAATTATAGTTATATCCCTTGCCACTAATATTATGTTTGGAACAAATTATATGTTTGTCGAATCCCAAAATGACCTAAAACTTCATGAGCATGTTATACAAAACCCTTACATTCTTATGCGCAAACTACTACCCAAACTTGTCCATTTGTCCACACTCATTCCAAATAATTACCTTCCCATTTTGACCATTTGGTTTTATGCACAACATAGTTTCACTCCTTAGGTGTGAATATGACAAGTTCACCTACTTCAAATATGCAATAACCAATGAATCATCATGTATATCATGGGCACCATTTCCTTCCAATTTAATGTCCTTCTTTTGGATTCCCACTCATTCTTATTTAAGGTATGTCCCCTAAACATCCCAACAAGGTACATAAGTTTGTAAAAACATGCATGACATCTAAATACTGCCTCCAAATCCATATCACCATGTTATTGAACCATTGTGGTATATTCTTTTTTGGAATTTGAATTTTGAATCAACCTATCAACATCCCAATTAACCTTACCAACTTAATGAACAATATCAAAATCATACTCCTACAAAATATAATTACCCATCCGGCCATTTTTCTTGTGAATTGATTTGATTCCATGAAAAACTTGAAAGGTTGGTGATCCATAACCAAGGTGAATGGACTACCATAAATATAACATTTGAATGATGAAACCAAACAATTGTAAAGTATTCCCCTTTATATATGAGGTGTATTTAGCTTCAATTTTGTTGCTAGACCAACTAACATATGCCACCACAAATTCTCGATCATCATTGTCAAGTTGGATAAACACAACTCATAACCCTAAAATATTTTAATCAATATGTAACAAAAAGGGTCATCTTTGTATGGGTTGCCGCAAAATAAAGGCTAATGAAAACCAAAACTTCAACTCCTGAAAAGCCTATTCCTACACCTCACCTTAAATATACTATTGGTCAAGTTGCATCAATTAGATCAAAGGCTTGGCAATGCTACTAAACCCTTTGATGAATATTTGGTAATAATTACACAAGCCCAAAAACATTTGTAATCAACTTACATCTATTAGTTAGGGAACTTATGAGATGGCCAAATTTTGGCCTTTTGAACCCTTAATTTCCATGGATAAATCATATAACCCAAGTACTCCACCTAAGTAAAAAAACCAACATTTGCATGGGTGAAAGTTATGGTTATGAATATTTCAAACCCCTCTTGTAAATGATGCATGCGGTTCCCAAATGTTAAGCTAAAAACAATGATGTCATCAATGTCATGATGTCATTAACATTTGGCCAGACCAAAAACCTAATAACATTTAATATGTTATTCTTTAAAATTCTACAAGGGCGTTTTTCCAAACCAAATGGTAAAAATCCACCGTTAATACAAATCATCCTTCCCATAAGGACCAATTCCCCAAAATGTTGTTTTGATTTTGTCACCCTCCTTCAATGGTAACTAATGGTAATTATATCATAAGTTCAAAGTACTAAAAACCTTAGACTATCCAAAGGCATCAAAAGTGTCTTTCAATAAGGGCATGGCATATTTGTTTGAATGGGTTTATTATTCACCAAATAGTAATCCCCACCATGCAACATTCAATTCAATTGCAAAAAATATATTTATTGATTGGCACCATCGTGGCCAAAGCATATTCATCACGAAACAATTATACCAAACTAACATCCAATGACTTTATTATATGAGTTTAAACCAATGCCCTTTTCACCTCACTAAGCCTATAAGGTTGCGTAAAAATTGGATTATCATCCTCCAATACCTCTTATCCTTTCAATTGGCCTAGTTAGGTCCTTTAAACTAAAAGCAAAACAACCAGCATAATTATGTAGTAATCATCTTATTTCCTACACCTCATAACCTCTTATAATTACTAGGCCAATATTTTGGTTCCCAAGTCTTTCCAATCATGTGCATATTGGGTTGGGGTAACAAACTATCCCTAGTCATCGAAGTAAAATAAACCAATAATGTTGCACAAAAACAAGGTGTAAAATTGCAAGAAAATATTCAACCTTCGGTACAAAAAAATCAAAACAACAAAATGAACACAAACATTGAAAACATGCAAATTTTATTTGGTGAACAAATACAACTTTTTGTTCTTTTTGGCAACTTGTAGAAGGAATTGAGATATGTAATTGACTAGTAACTTAGGATCAAACTCATGAAGATTTATCATCAACTGGGATGTATCAAACAACTTATAAACTCTCCAAGAATCAAATGCATTTGTAGCCCATATTTTTTATTGCAGACTCCTCCTTCACCCTCTTGCTTTCACATTGTCAAGCTCTCTTGGATCTAGGTCCTTGAAGCAAAATTAAAAGCTTCATCTTCATCAACCTCCAAGCATACCTTGTCCTTACATCTTCCTTGCATTGACACAAGTCAAAGAAATCTTCTTCAACAAGAAAATTAAACAACTTTATAAAAACATTGTAATCATTTGATAGAGATTAAGGAAAAAATTTCAACAAGAAAATTAAACAACCTTATAAAACATTGCAATCATTAGACACAAAATCATCTTCAATTATATTTTTAAATTCCACTTCAACATTGTTTTCATCATCAAAGTTCAACAACCTACGTACAAAATCCATGAAAGAAGTGAATGTTGTACCAAACAACACAATAGTAGTCGATTAGTTGTTAGAATGAAAAAATGAAAATGAAAATAAAAATTTTATACATATATATATATATATATATATATATATATATATATATATAT
>Ga0209611_10003641_pt1 | contig 26626 bp, 16 predicted proteins | sample S1TSphgellanicum_3_FD_187693 | JGI IMG/M metagenome (GOLD analysis project Ga0209611, IMG submission 187693) | Host-associated microbial communities from peat moss isolated from Minnesota, USA - S1T2_Fc - Sphagnum magellanicum MG (SPAdes) (version 2) | ecosystem: Host-associated > Plants > Peat...
AGCATCATGGGTGTCTTTTGTTTGGAAATTATTGACTGTTAGACTTAATACTAATTGTTGGGTGCAGGTAGAAAAGCAAGGACGTACTAGAGAGCATCGATGGATACGCCATGAAGAAAGAAGAAAGGCACACATGACAAGGGTAAAGTGAAAGGAAGGAAAAAATCGCCAACTTCAAGAAGAGAAGTCTGAATTCAGGGACACAGAATTTTATTTATTTTGTACTTCAATGGGTGGGGTGACTAGATAGAGAGGATCAGTAGTGCTAGAGAGAAGGACAAAGTATCAAAGTGCAGTCCAAATTTTTAATTAGCTGGATTTTGCTGTGTTACCAGAATTTAACAAAGAAGCTGTTTGTTTTGATCAAATGTGCAGCTTGATGATGGAGAGACAGTGCGATGGTTAAATCAAGCCATAGTGAGCATTTGGCCTGTATGTCTGGAGTCTTTTGCTTCGCAACAATTCTTAATGCCATTAGTCCCATGGTTTTTGGCTAAATACAAGCCCAGCTTTGTGGTAAAACCCACCTTTCTGAATCTTGAATCTCAATTAATTTTTTTTGCACATAAAAGCCTTTAGATGCTGCTGCTGCTGCTGCTGCTCGCTGTTCAATTGACAGGGACAAAATCTGTACTGTAAACCAGGTTGAGTCTTGGCTGATCACCTAGTGGGGTTGTGGGTAGAAAGAAGTCTTGTTGCAGAAACTTCATTTGGGAAACCGAGCACCAGTATTCACTCTCATACGGGCATTGGATCAGCAGCGTGAAGGTGATCAATTGGTACTCCCTGTTGTCTCTCTCAACTCTCTTCTCAAAATCCCAGAATATTGTTTTTGAGCTAAATTGCACCACAAAACTGCAAATTGTTGCCCCCCCCCCCCTCAATTGTAGTTATCAAAAAGCATGAAAATAGCAAAAATCCCACAAAGGAGCATTTGTCATAACTTGTGAGCTTCATGGGGTGGTGTGCAGATCATTGAGGCAGCAATGGAATTTGCATCTGGAGAAGACATGAGTGCTGAGATGTCAGTGGCATTGCGTCGTCGTTATGGTGGTTTTCGCACCACTTTCTACATCTCAAAGTTACATATAGAGGGAAAGGTAAAACTATTTTCTGTGCATCTTTCATTCTTGTTGCAAAAACTTCATCAATTCATATCCCACACAGTTTCTCTCTGGTGTTGTCTTGAAGTATAGCTGGCACTCATGCTAAAACTTGAATTTTCTTTTACCAAATAATTTTTTTTGTTAACATGCTTTCATACTACCTATTAGATTTTGGGGTTTTCATTTTCTGAGGACATTTTTTGCTTTTTCTTTGTATTCTAGGTCAAAGTAGCTGTGAAGTTTGTGAATGGGTGGCCGGTTTTGGGGCGCATCCGCTTTTGCTTTGCTCAGCTGCCATATGTGCAAATGACAGCCCGTCCTTTGTCCAAAGGTGGGATTGATGTTACTTACATTCCAGGGGCTGCAAGCTGGCTGGTAAATTATCCACTCTCCTTTCTTCCGAAAACTTGTCCATAGGTACAAACTCATTCATGATGGTTCAGATTTTTGCATATATATATATATATATATAAGCCATTTTTCAAAAATGAGTTTTCAATTTAATTTTAAGAGAAATACAGAGATTCTATCTTTTCTCCCACCAATAATAAAAATTCCTTCTATTGGGGTTTTGGGGGTTTTTTACAGGAAGCGACAATAGTGACTGCGCTGGAGCAGTCCCTTGTGGAAGTGAGTGCATTCAATTTTGATCTTTTTGTTTTGCTCATCATATATGAAATAATTTGGCAGATGGGGTTGAAGTCAAAGAAATTGATTGCATTAAAAATGGTCATAAAGACTGAAGTAAGGATCTACATTGCAGCCAAATCTGCTGGTTGTGGACATGGAGAAGATTGCAAACTATGCTATGTTTTCAAACATGACATCAGAGTGGACAACAGCATTTGCACAAGGTAAATTTAGTCTTGTGTACTCTTCTATTCAGAGCAGTCTACTTAAACTATACTGTAAAAGCATTGCAATACGTCTCAAGCAAATGATGCTGGGAGTTTCTCAAAGGATTATATACAAAATGATTATGATGCTGCCATGAGTTTCTCAAAATATGTGTAGAATTATGATTATGAGTACTTGTAAGCTCTTAGTACATAATGGAGTGAGTATACATCATGAGTATGGATTGATGACAATCATTGCCAGTGGATTGGTTTCATTGCAGACAACAAGGCACCTGCAACTGCAATTCTACACCTTCACATCCTGGATGCAAAACAACTCCGGACTACAGACAAGAATGGTACATGAAACCTCTGACCTGATATATGCTCTGTTATGAAGCTTATTTTTGGACCCAATACTATGTTTTTGCTATTGTATGCAATTTTTTTTTTAAAACGTTAGCTACAGGTTTTTCTTGTTTTGTTTGATTTGTCAAATTCATATTTTTGGCCCTGCTACTATATTTCACTATCAAATGCAATTTTTTAAATTAAAAAAAGTTAGCTTAGAGTTCAAGGCATTTTGTGTGAATTTTCAGATTCATTTTTAGACCCAATAATGTGTTTTCACTATTTTATGAATTTAAAATTTTTACAATAGTTAGCCTAGGGTTCAAGGTTTTCTCATTTTGTGTGATTTGCCAGATCCATTTGTAACGATTACTCTTGGGTCAAGTATTACAAAAACGACAGTGAAGAAGAAAAGTGCAAACCCCACATGGAATGAAAAGTTTCATTTGCCAATCTACAACTGGGAAAACCCAAACATTCTCATCTTGCGTGTCCATGACAGGTATATATAGTCTTCCACAATGAATGAGTGTTGTACAAAATTCCTTTTATGCTAATTTATGCTAATTATGTGCTGTTTTTTATCGCTGCCATTTTATTGTTGCTCATTTTCTTGTTTAGAAATAAATGTTGGGTGTAATTTCAAGAAGTATCTTATTTCATTACCACTTAAGCCATGAAAAAAATCAATATAATACAAATAGTTTTTTTGGAGTGAATTTTGCACTCTTGATTAAATCTCGGCTTGTGGGTCATATATTTCTATCCTGATCTGGTTCACTTGGACCCTTGTGGAGCTTGATTTTATTTAGCGATCTACAGCTCAATTGGCATTCACATGACTGATCTTTTTTGATGTGTATGTTGGACTGGTGGTGCTGCTTAGTTGGTGCACAGTGCGTGTTAGTGATTATAGACATGGCAAATCATGTGAAGAAACTTTTCCTCTTGAAATGCGAGTTAAGCGTCAGACAAAGAAAGTTGGCCAGCTACACTTTGCAATCCTTGTAGAGAATATTGCTCTATTTGAAGACAATCAAAGCAATCTTGCAGCCTCAGAGGTATGTATGAAGTGCTGTTATTAACTTCAGATAGAGATAATGGGGGGAAAAAATCAATTTAAATTTAAAGAAAATGGAAGAATTAAAGTGGCATATGTGGGTTTTTTTGCATTCGCTTTTTGATGGTGTTGTTCAAAACACAACATGAATTTCTGTTTGCATCATCAGATTTATTTTCATGAATATGATTTAGGGTTTAGGGCTAAACAATAAAAGCTAAGAGTTTAGGGTTTAGGGTTCAATGCTAAAGATATCATTATCATATCTTTGGATTCTGAACTTAGATATGGTGTTTTTGGCTTGGGCAGCAGCTGGGGACTCGAGAACTGTACATGGATGGAAACACGGCGTCAACAGAATTTTCAACAGTATCAACTGACGCATTTGTAAAGAGACTGAAACCTGAGCTACCACCTGCTGCTAATAATGCTCATGGTGATCAGAGGCAAACAAAAGACAAGTTTTCTCACAGTAGGACTTCTTCAGCTGGTGGTCCAGAGACAACACAAAGTCTTGTGCCAGAAGTACAGCCACCACTGCATGAAGGTGAAGTGAGTGAAATCATTCATGTGGCAATTGGACCACCAGGTGCCTTCATGATTCTTCATCCGGGGAAAGCATCTCCGAAAAATTGGCCCACCACCCAGAAGTTAGGAAATGAGAGGAGGAGTAACTTACCAGAGAAAGTGAAAAATGAGCGAGAAGGAGCACGAAAACCAGGGTTTATGCAAATATTTCACCGGCGTAAAAGAAGTGGTGGAGGTTCTCAAGAGAGCCTTACAGCTATGGAGAAAGAGGGTGACCCATCAGTTGCAGGTAGTGTGGAGGATTCAGGAGAGCTTCTCCCGCCATCTCTGCCTGAGAACAATGGACCAGTTAAGCTTATTTTAGAGCCTGGTCCTATTGCTACCTCCTCAATTGCACCAGATGAAGAACCAGCACCAGCACCACTGCCATTCAAGATGTTTGTTCATCCGCAAACCTTGACACCGATTTTAAGCAGTCAGAAACACACAGATCCAGACAATGAGGATGATCAAACTCGAACTCTTGATCTCACTCCAAATGGCACAGATGTCACCGTACAAGATGATCCAGACAACAACTCTGAGTTGTTGCAAAATGGGTTGCCATCTGCCAAGAGAAAGAAAGGTTGGTGGTTAGGGAAAGTGACAAAGATGCACATTGGGTGGAAGAAGCAAAAATCATCACAATTGTTAGATCATGACGAAGATCAGGTTATGTATTCACAAGAGCTGCATTCAGATGGCGATAGAGAATCCAACTACAATTCAACTTTCGCCATTGACAAAGATGAACTGCCAATCCACGAGGATGAGAAGAAAATCATCAATAGTCCAAAGTCCCAAAGAGGTTCATCACTGCGGAACATCTCACAGAGAACATTGGCAAAACTAGGCCGAGGTCCTAAGAAGCCCTTATAATTTTCAAGCACAAGGGTTTAGGATTAGCTGTTGTACTGTATTTACATATATACTTAGAAGTCTTCAGACACACTCATCAAATTCAATTTCTTGGCTTCATTTAATTCACTGGATTTGTTCAAACATTCATCAAAGCTAACTGCGAAATTTGTGTATTCAAAATGAGACCATGGTAGTAAAGCCATTGGGTTTGCTGTATGCCCCAATGCTGACTTGCTAGGGTTTAGGGTTTAGGGTTTAGGTTGAAGGGGCAAATTGGCGTCTTATATAGGTTTAGATTTCAGGTTTATGTTGAATGGAAGTTGCATGGCAAATGGGTTAGTTACAAAGATGCCCCAAGAGTGATGTACATAGAGTTTAGTGTTTCAGGAGGGCCATTTGTTCATTTTATAGGCCCACATTTCATGTTCAAGTTCTTGAATTGATGTTGTGTCACAAATGGTGGTGGGTGGTGGCCCCAAGAGTCACGATGTAGTCAGTACTTAGTGGTAACCATTTTTTTGCACCTTTAGTGGATTGCAAATACCATGTTCTTGCATGTTGCAGCAAATTTCAAACCTCATTTATATTAGCAAGCCTTATTGATATTTGACAAGGTTTTAGCTCAAAAAGAACAGCAAATAGATGATACAATAAGAATAAAGAGAACATAGATCTTCAGTGAGAGCTCTCCACCTAACCTCGGGATCAAGTTGCTACAAACTTGAGATTCTCCTTTGAGCTTTGCCGTGTGTGATTTTTAAATCCTCAAAATTTTTAATAATAACCAATCAATATTGTCAAAATTGTCAAAACCCTAAATACCCATGTGCCAAAATTTCTAGACATTTCAAGGTACTAAAGCCTTGGTAGCAGATTGTCATTCTCATGTTCTTCGCTAGAAGCCGTTTCTCTGCTCACTACACCTTCTAGTCACAAACTCCTATTGTGTCGTATGATTTTTGCACACTTCTCCCTTCCAAAGTTGCTGAAGGTCTTTTGTTTCCTTCTCATCTTTGCCAGGCATTCAAATGTGCTTATGGGGTTCGACTTGCTTTAAGCTACGAAGGTGGTGCTTTTATGTGATCTCCAATTTGAAACATTTGCTCTGCAACTAAAGTGGACAGTCCAAAACGATGGATTTGAGGTCTATTGTAATGTGGATTACATCTCCCAAAAAATTCCAGAACCATGGCAGTTCAATTATATAGCCCTTGCTCATGAGTTTAGGGTATGCAAATATGCATTTGATCTCCAACATTTTTCATTTGGCCTGCAACTCTCAAGTTCCTCCCTCTTGGTCACCATATTAGGGTTAAGGGGAATTGGAATTGATTTCACCCATTTGCTTTGCAGCTAGATTGGACATGCCAAAATGATAGATTTGAGGTCTGTTGATATGGATTGCATCTCCAACAAATCTCAATTTCGGTCTACAGTTCAATTAGACAACCTTGGGTGATGGGTTTATTGGTGATATGTTGATATGTTGATATGGATTTGATCTCCAAATTGGTTTGCAGCTCAACTTCCTCCCTCTTGGTCATTGTATTAGGGTAGGTTGGTAGGGATTTAATCTACAACTAAACTTGTTTGCTCGGCAGTTGAAGTGGATAGTACATGTAATGATAGATTTGCAGTTTGTGGGTACATCTCCAAAAAATCTCAAAATAAGTTTGTAGTTCAATTAGACAACCATGGGTGATGGGGTTTAGGGTATGCAAAGTATGGATTTGATCTCCAATATGTTTCATTTGGGCCTGCAGCTCAAGTTGGTCCCTCCTGGTGATTGTACTAGGGTTTATGGGAATTCGTTTTGATTTCAATGTTGCCCCATTTGCTTTGTAGCTATAGTTTGGACATGCCAACGTCATGGATTTATGGTCTATGGCTATGGATTACATCCTCAAAAAAATTCAAATTGGGTCTGCAGTTCAATTAGACAATCTTGAGTGATGGGTGATTAGACAACCTTGAGGTATGGATTTCATCTTCAAAATGTCCATGTGGCTTGCAGCTCAAGTTCCTCACTCTCGGTGATTGTATTAAGGCTTAGGGGAATGGATTTGATCCCCAATTTGAGGAATTTGTTCTACAACTGAAGTGGATAGTTCAAAATTGTGAACATGAGATCTATTGGTACGCATTACATCTCCAAGGTTGTTCAATTGGGTTTGTAGCTTAATTAGACAATCCTTGATGGTGAATTTTAAGGTGAGTGTGTACGTATGAACCTTTGTGGGTGCATTTTTGACAATTAAATACATTAAATGAACCTGCAACTGAAGGGGATAGTCCAAAATGCATCAAATTAAGCTTTGTGGCACAATGTCAAAATGTGGCATTTAGGACTACATAAACGATTACATTTGCAATTGTTTATGTTATTCATAACTACACATGATTGCATGACTACGCCAAAAATCATGTTGTATTGCCAATAGTTGTATAGATGGGGTCAATCACAACTACCATTTGTGACTACATCTTCCACAATTGTAGTCATTTCTTACCATAGTAATGGAAGATGCATCTAATGGCCCAAATTTAATTTTTAAAATATAAATTAATTAATTCTTGATTAAATCCATGTTGCCATGTGGCAAGCTTGAATGTTAATAACATGTTATCATGTGATAGTTTAGGCTTAGGTAATAAATATTCAATTTTTGTCCAATTATATGATGTCACATGGCAATCTAGGCTTAATTGAAAATTTTGTTATCGAATTGTGAACTATTATGTGGTAAGTCTAAAATTTACATGTGATTTTTTTGACCCAATTGAAAGTTGTCACATGCCATACAAGGCTTAGTTGACCTGGCCTAGGCAACCTAGGTTGCAAGAGTGAGGACTTGAACCCCTAACCTTCACTTTGAAAGTTCAAATCTTTAACCATTACACCACAACCATTTTTATATAACCTAATTGTGCATCACAAAAATATTAATTGCACATTAATACAATCTAAGTTTAAAAACATATACCCTAAACAAACCTAGGTTCACCAAGGTTGACTTAGGTTATCCTAAATTAACATAGGTTAACCTAAAGTCACCTACCTTACAATGGTTAAACCTAGGTTAACCTAAAGCCCCTTAAAGTAAACCTAGGGCCACTTAGGTTAAACATAGGCTACTAATTGGTAAACCTTATGTTAATTTAGGCCACTTAAGTCAAACATGGGCTAACAAAGGTTAAATTTAAATTAATCAAAGTTAAACCTAAGGTAAATTAAAACTTGACTTAAATTGTCGTTAGAACATTCGTTAAACCTTCATTAAAACAACAAAATTGGTTAAATTAAAACTTGATTAAAAAATAAATTAGGTATAATTCAACTTAAACTTGGCAAAACTTTTGTTAAATTCAAAATTTGACTCAACTTTGACTAAACTATAAATTGGTTATAAATTAACTCAACTTTGACAAAATTAAAACTTGAGTAAACCTGGGCTAAACCTTGGTAGAATTATAACTTGGTTATAAATTAATTGAACCTTGGTTGAACTATAAGTTGGCTATAAATTCATTAAACATTGGTTAAACTATAATTTGATTAAAATTTGATTAAATTAAAACTTGATTCAAGTTTCGTTGAACTTTAATGAAACCAAAACTTGGCTAAATTTTAACTAAACTAAAACCTTAACTAAACTTTGGTTAAATAAGAAGTTGATTAAACCATTGCTAAAACTTTGTGAAATTAAAACTTGGTATTTTTTTATCAAAATTAAACCTTGGTTAAATAAAACCTTGGTTAAACTTTCACTAAATTAAAACTTGGTTAAACCTTTATTAAATCTTCATTAAAGCTTTGTGAAAATAGAATTTGGTTAAATTTTTGCCAAAATTTTGAATGAAATAAAAAATTTGACTAAATGTTAATTATATTTTCAATAAACCTAGGTTAACAAAGGTTAAATTGAGACTAAATCTAGGCTCACCAAGGTTATTTAAACCAACATAGGCCATCTTAAGTTAACTTAAACATATATTAGGTTAATTTAAGCTAACTGAAGCCTTCTTATGTTAATCTAGTAATTTGGCCTATGTAGGATAATATAAGATGAGGTAGTTTATGACACATGTCATTTTTTGAAAATGATTACAAGTCATGTAGTCATAACTCTACAAGAATTATGTCTATTTCAACCCATGCATTTGTGACTTCTATCCAAATCAACCATTTTTGCAACTATAAATGTGATTACCTTTCGTTGCACTTGGGATTACAAAGTGGTTTGTAGTTACATATGCAACTTATACTTACAACAAATGTTGATTTGGATGAAAATGACAATGAAAAATACATTTGTATCATCCATTTTTAATGGCATTTCAAAATATATGACAATGTAATTGTTTATGCAACTTAGAAGGTGGTTCATAGGCCATTGGACACCACATGGCATCTTTTTAATTTGATTTGCAACTATAAATCCTAGTTGCACATGTAATTAAATGTGGAAAAACCAAATTCCAATGAAATTGGTGGATTTAGTGGTTTAATTATTTTCCCTTAACTTTCTTCAATAAACTAGTAACCATTAAATGTGTAATAAGGTTTGGTGGGTTTGTGAAAATTTTAGAGGACCCATGACGAGTAATAATAAGGTTAGGTAGTAAGTAATATGTATGTGGCTTAAGTAGTAGGTATTTTATCATGTTGATATGTCACAATGTTTTTCAATTAGTTAATTAATTAGGTAGGCTCAATAATAGGTATTAAGTAGTATTAAGCTATTTAGTAATAATTATTTTATTATGTTGAATGAAATAATTTCATATTTAATTAATTAAATAGGTTAGGTAATTTTATCATGTTGATATGTCATAATATTTTTTAATTAGGTAGGAGGTATTAAGTAGTATGTATGTAAGCTATTTAGTAATAGGTATTTCATTGTGTTAAATGAAATAATGTTATGTTTAATTAATTAATTAAGCTAGGTAATTAATAAAATTTAAATTAATAAGTAATAGGCAATATGTATGTGGGCTAAGTAATAGGTATTTATCATGTTGATATGTGATAAAATTTTTATATTAATTAGGTTATGTAATTTATTTATTAAATAGGTAGGTTATGCAATTAATCTATTAAATACGTAATAAGTAGGATAGGTAGTAGCTAGTAGGTCATATGTATGTGGGTTAAGTAGTAGGTATTTACCATGTAGATATGTGACATTTTTTAATTAATTATTTAATTGATAAGCAATGTAATTTATTTATTGAATAGGTTAGGTAGTATGAGGAATTTATGACCCATTTATAAAAATTATATAATGAATATGTTATATATCATACATCTAAATAATAAAAAATTGTTACGATTATGATCTATTATAAGCAAAATTATATAATATAATTTCTTAAATCAAATAAAGGCTTGAAATTTGTATATATATATACATATAAACTTTATCATAATTTAATGTGAAAACTAGAATATTATATGCGTAAACATAATAAAATTTATAATTCCATAAAATCAAATAATTATATGGCATTAATTATTATTTAAAAAATAAAATTGATGTCTAAAATAATCTTTTGCATCAAAATAATATGGCTAATATACGAGCTTTTATTATATTTCTATTAGAATTTATTTATGATCCATTTATAACTATTATATGTGAATAAATTATATATCACACATTGAAATTATATTATATTGATAAAATTGTTATATATCAAAAGGAAAATTATATAATATAAATTTTTAAATCAAATGAAGGTTTAAGAAATGTAAATATTTGTTTATTTATCATTATATTATCCATTTATAAATCATGTGATTGAATTTTCCATGGAATGGTCTTTGAAATTGTATTCAATAATAAAATCCAAATATTTTTCTTTTCAAACCAAAATATATTTTTAAGAGGAAAAATATATATGTGCATACATTATTAAAATAACTTTAAGTTTAAACTTTAATATTCTCATTTGGAAAAAATCTTAATAAAATATCAAAGATCAAATTTGATATTTTATGTAGTGTTTTGAAAGAAATAGGTTAAATAAAATGCACATTACTATTTTGTCACAAGAAATAGGGTGGCGCTTTGGTAAAAGAATTGATCTTTGTCCTTGGGGTTTAAGCATCAATTCCCACAAATGGCATGGGTCGTGGTCAACATTGGGATGTTGACCAAAAATATATTTTACCTACTTAGCCTACTTAGGCTAAATGTTTATTAGGTGAGTTTAAGTAGGCACAATAGTTGACTTATTTAGTAACCTAAATTGGTTTTTAAAACCTAATCTATGTAATGACATGTGTCAACATAGTATAGTGGAATTTAATGAAAATAAAAATTATTTATATCTTAAAATAATATTATTTTAATATCTAAATAATATTGCAAATAAATTATTTAGTCATAAATTTAGTTGTAAAATGATGATGCCACATAAGCGAATTTGATTGGATGGAAAGTTCATGTAAGTCACATCTTTAAGTAATTACCATTGTAACTTAGTGCCACATATTATCTTTTATGACAAAATTTTTACATGATTTGTTTAAATCGATTACGCCCTATAACAAGTCACATACGGTAATTACAATAAATTGTTAATTTAATCATTTTTATGCAAATTCCATGTAATGTAATCAGTGTGGATGGATTTCATTTTTTTGTGACAATCATTAATTCCAATTTTCACATAGCATTTTTAAAATTAAGTTGGTTTTCTAATAAACAATTGCATGAAAAAAAAAACTAGGGTATGAAAATTTTGAAAAAAAAAATCAACTAGTTTTTTATGTGTTGGTTTTCAAAAATTTAAGACTAGTTTATTTCCACTAAATTAAAAGGTGATTTGCATCCAATTCTTGGATCATTAAGCCAATTTTTGTTCACAAATATCAACTTTTTCAAATTGGTCATTTGAAAATGATACCTTTTTTAATTTGTTGATATGTTGGCTAAAAAGAAAATCCTTTTTTGTTCCAATGTGAAATCCTACAACACTTAATATTTGGTGGGACAAAAAACCATCATTGAGAAACATGGATTTTTGCTTCTCCCACCATTGAAAATGACATTTGATATCCTTAATATTCACTTGGTATCTTTTGAAAATATGTAGCCTTTTGCCCATAAGTTTTCGTATTAATTCATTATTGTTAATAATTTATTCAAAAATATCCAAACTGTAATTTTATTCAACACAACAAAATGCATTTCTACCATGATGTCTTCATTTAATTATATGAACATAGAGCTTCTGAGGGTTCACTTTTCATTTTCAAGAATTATGCTATTATTTGTTTCCAAAATGGGATGATTTTCAAACATTTCTTCCATAGGAACATCATTGAATTTTTTTTCACATATTTCATTTTCATTTGATTGCTCCATTTTCCAACATTTTTTCAAGAATGTTATTCAAAAAAGAGTGGAGATATTGAAACAAAAGATTATTTTACCGAAATGTGTTTTAATGTTTTTACTTGCAAATTGATTTGATTATCTACAGCTTACAATACAACCTAAAACATTTACCAACATTTACAAAGGTCAAAATGACTCACTTAGCCCTCCCTTTTTTCATGTAAAAAATGAGTATGCAAAATGAAGTGTAATGTAATGCAAAAAAAATGTAAAACTTTCAAACAACAAACATATTTCTTATTGTTAGAATGCTACCAAGTTTAATAATAAACAAAATTTGATTTGGAACATTAAAAAATGTTTCACCAAAATAATTGGAATGATAAACATTAATATCCAACAAAAAAACACAAAATTACAAGCATAGTTTGAAAATCATACTTGAAAAAACAACTCAATGGTGGATTTAAGATCCTTAATCCTAAACTTGCATAAAGTAAATGGGGTGAAATACCAATAAGTACCAACAAAAGGAGCTAAACAATAACAAAAAGAGCTAAGTATCAACACAAGAAATATCAAGCAACACACATTGGAGGTAGGTTAGAAAGGTACTCAAGCTTGGAGGAGCTGAACAATAGCAAGAGAAGCAAGTAACAACATAAGAGAAATTTAGCAAAATGTAACTTAAAAACCCAAACATCAACACAAAAGGAGGCCAAAAAATGCAAGAAGATTTAAGCAACAATGTGAAAAGACCAAGCAACAATGCAAAAGGAGCTAATCAACAACACAAGATGTAAAAAGACCAAAGTAGCAACACAAAAAAAGTGAATAACAACATAAAATGAATCAAACAACAATGCAAAAGGACTTGAGCAACAACATAAAAAAGAATGAACAACAACACATGGAAACCCAAATAAATGCAAGAATATTCAAACAACAATGCAAAAAGACCCAAATAGGAATGCAAGAGGAATCGAACAAATAAAAAAAACTCAACTTACAAACTCATAGAGCTCCAATCTTTAACGTTAAAAAAATAAAAATAAAACATAAAACAAAACAAAACAAAAAACTAACAATAGTGGGGTTCAAGTTTTTTATTTTGTTTATGGATAGTTATGATAAATGAAGAAGAAATTTCAGCTTTCAACCTTCAATAACTATGGAAGCACCACCTAAAACTTGAAACCCTATAATTTTTTTTCTTTTGGAAACAAAATACCTAGCTAAGAATTGCACCTTGCTTTATTTAAGTACCTTAAAGGGTATCCTTTTTTAATTTAAAATTAAAAAGTAAGGTCTCATGGGTTGATTTTCACCCTAATGAAACCATGTGGATCAAATATCAATTTGGGTATCATTATTAATGATATTTGATAATTTTTATAGTGAGAACTAGCTTGAACTTTTAACCAAATTTCATTTTATTTCTAAAACCCACCCAACATTGGTCATAGTTGTAGTTATATTGTTGTTTATATGATTATAGTTATATAAATGGCTATAATTAATGTCCACATTTGACTAGATGATTAAATTTGGATCCTAGTTGCAAGTTGTCCTAGTTATAAAAACCATATTTTAACTTTGTGTGGGTGTAATTTTGCCTTTTTAAGTTGTTCATTTAGTTTGTAGTTTTGATTTGAAGGTCTATTGGTGATCAAATTAGGTTATTTGGGTGTGTTTTTGATATTCAAATGCATCAAATGAATATGTAGTTGAAGTGGATAGTTCAAAATGTTGGGTGTAATTTTACATTTCAAAACTTGGTCATAATCCAATTGTTTTTGTCAAAATGATTTTAGATTTGGTTTTTAAAACTTGTAGTTCAAAACCGTGGTCCAATGATTATATTTCCAATGATAATACTTGTAATGAATTTTTTTCTAATGATTATATTTCCAAAGATTATTTTCTGAATCCCTTAGTGGGTTTAGGGTTTAGGGTTTAGGTTTAAATGTGAATGTTGTGTGTGTGGTTTTTAGGAATGGCCAACTTCCAATAACTTGGTGATTTGGGGAAGATTCAAAAATATGAATCATTTCCCTTACACAAAGCAAAACAACCTTGCCTAGACAAAGTGCTTTAGCAAATTGTGAAATCCAAGTAGCTCAACGCATGATTGATGCCATACAACATTCATTTTTCCACCTATAACATTGGTAAAAAAAAAGGTGATTTAAATAATCCCAAATGCAATGTACAAATCCATTTACCAAGATTACTTGAAGGTCTACCTTGAAGCCCCATTTGCCAAGGAAACCTTAAAAGATCATTTACAGAATACTTTGAAGGAAGTAAAAACATGCAATTCCAATGAAAAGAGTTCAAAACATGTGACATTGTAATGTGACGAGTTTTTGAGCAATTACAAATGAAAAATAGGCCACTGCAAATCCAAAATGATAAAGGGCCTAGTGACAAAGTCTCATTGATGGCACATTGATAACCTTAACTTTTTTTCCTAACACTAGCCCTGCTTTTAATGATTCAAACAAAATTTCCACTAATGCAATTTCCTCAAATTCAACCCATGTGACCACTTTTGCCAAGATGCAAAACCTTGGACCAAAATTAATGAGGGATCAATAATAACAATTAATTCCAAGAGCATGGCAACCACGACGAGTCAATTCTATTTCACATTTGATGTTTGTAATGTCTTTTTATTAGGCAAAATGGACATCAATTGTGAGAGGAATAACTAAATAAACATTATAATAATTTATAATAAAAATTAAGGCAATTAAAAATTTGTACCTAATAATTTGATGTGAAAACATTGATTTTGGGCAATTCAACTTCTTTTTAAATTTTTTTGATTTACTTTCAAGTTCACCAACCTTAAACCTTACATTTCAAATTGAAACCCCAAATTTTTAATTGAAAAACCTAAAATTTAAAACTTAAACTTCAAATCCAAACCCTAAAAGTTGAATTTCAAACCTTAAGCCCCAAATCATGATCCTAAAACCCTAAACTATAAATCTAAAGGTTAAACCTTAAATACAAACCCCAAAAACTAAACTTTAAAATTTCAAGTTCTAAACCCCAAAATTTAAATTTTAAACATAAACTTTAAAAAGACTAGACACAAACTTAAAATCGCAAAACCTTAAAAAACAAACTATAAAATTGAAAACCTAAAAGGATTAAACATAAACCCTAAAAATTAGAACCTAAAATCATGTGTCCTAAACCCTAGATGCTAAACTTAAAACCTAAAACATAAAAAGACTAAACACAAACTTTGAAAACTAAACCTTAAAATATGAAATCATAAACCCTAAAAGCTAAACCTAAAACTTAAACCCTAAAAAGACCAAACACAAACTTGAAAACTAAAACTCTAAAACCAAAAACTCAAAACCCTAACCATGTAGCCTATAGCCTTAGAGCCCATAGACCATATAAAAATATAGTTATATGTCCTATATACTAACCATATAATGTGATAGCTTAATATAACCATATAGTCCAATAGCTTATATTACCATAACCCCTTAGCCCATAGTCGATAACCCCCATAACCCTTTTAAACCTTCCTCAACCCTAATATAACACCTATAGCACATATAATAGGTGGCAACACATGGGCTGGAATAAAAATAGTTGTTTCAAAAGGAATTGATGGTAGGTTTTGAAAAGTTGGTCCTTTATTGCAAGACTTTGTGAACAACAACCAAGAATGGACAAAACATCAAATGGTAGGGGAAAGTTAAGGTCAACATGACACGATTTTAAGGAAAATTTTATTACTCCCTCTTAATTCAAACCACCATAGGTATGCTACATCCACAACGATTGATAACAATTGCTTCCAAAATAATTATTTCTTCCCCATGTTTAATTATGAATTGTTCCATGCAACAAGACCACTTTTTTTATTAATAATGCATGTAATCCAACAAACCAAACATTGTAAGGAAACCAATTTAGTGCCATTCATACCCTATTGAGTTTCAAAATCAACCCAATTGTCATAAATATTCACCTCCAAACACCTTTCAAAGGGACTTTGCAAAATTTATTCATTCATTTGGTAGCTATGTTCATGGCCAATATACATTATTCATCACATGCATCGATTGTCACCCATACACAAGCACGTGTTCACATTTGAAATGTAATTATCTATTAAAGAGATTTTCAAGTGACCACAAACATTGTGCTACCAAGGGTTTCACAGTAAATAGTTCCATCAATCCTTCACCATACTTGTTAAGGTTAGGTTGTTATGTAAATTGTAGATATTTAATTTTAGAAATGTTCTTAAGGTACCCCCACACTTGGTGTTTAGGCCTTGGTGTTACCTTTTGCACTAACACCTTAAACATTAGCTAGGTCATTTTGGTTGGCAATTACCATCATTAACCTAACATTACATGCTTTAGCAACTAGGAAGTTGTCCACACCTAATTTTCGATGACATGGACTATTGTGATTTCATTGTCATTGTTTGGAAGTGAGGCCACACTTGCAAGAGGTAAGTTATCTTTTTCTTTTGCTTATTTGTGTTTTTTTTAGCTTTCAAGTTGGTGTTGAAATTTTTTTTGTTATTGCTCTTACATGTTCTTTGTTGTATTCTTTATGTGTTTTGCTTTCCTTTTTCTTTGTTTTCAATCTTGCAAGTTTGTTTTTTACATCTATTTTTTTTATGTTTTTTGTTTTGCTTTTTTTTTTTTGGTTTTTGCAAGTTCTTTGTTTGCATCTATTCTACTACCATTTCAAGATTCTAGTTTGCAATTTCACTTCATTGGCTCAAAGATTTGATGCTGCAAACATCATTAGTTAAAAGAAGCCAAAGTTGCTTGAAGGAAAGGAAGTTGCAAAAGTCAAAGGTATGTCTCTTGAACCTTAGTATTGCAACTTCCAATTTTGGAAGCTCTAAACCAAGGCTTTTTTTTCAAGTCTATGGTCTCGAAAGATTGGCAACTTTTCCCATTTTTTGGACAATTTTTATTTGAATTTACACTAATTTTTTTTTTAATCCAATTTTTTTAATTCTTTTTGTCACCACTATGTGAAAATCCGCCCAAAAAGAAAATGTTACTCCAAACTATTTGTTAAATGAAATGAAATCCAATTTCATTTTGCTTTTGCAGGTGTCATTGTTGTGGTGTTTATGATGGATCAATAGGAGTTGTCATTACTAATTGTTGGTTTTATTTTGTTGATTCAAACTTTATAAGAGTTATTTTTATGTCACAATCAAGTTCCCAATTGTTGTTTTCCATGTTTGAATCATTGTACAAAGACCATGAATTCAACTCTCAAATCTTGTTGACGTCTATTGCACTACATGATTACAAGATGTCATGTTGTTTGTTGGGATTGGGTGATGAGTTTGGTCATTGGGTGAAACCATGATCAACTACATGGTTTAACCATTTTTTATTGATGAAATATGAAAACAGTAGGTGGATTAAACATTTTCAAATGTCCAAAGATATATTTATGAACATTTGTAACTAGGTGAGGCCTTTGATTTCAAAGTGTGATACTAGGTATAAAAAGGCAATTCATGTTGAGATTTGCATTTCATGTACTATAAACTTGCACATGGTGCAAATATCCTAACTTGTAGTGAATTTTTTGTCGTTGGTCAATCCATTGTTGCATTTGTGCTTCACAAAGTGGTCATGGTAATCAATTTAGTTTTTAGAAAACTAATAACATGGCTAATGGGCGATAAAATGCAAGTTGTAATGTTTGATACAAAAAATTGGTGTGGCATGCCCAATGTGTTGGGTGCTATAAATGGCATTCATATATCCATAGCAAATCATTTTGATTTCCTTTTGTTAGAAGTTTTTGCTCCACCCCTGACCACACATTGTTGTCTACATAAAACTAATAAATGGGTGTATATAACCATATCCTACATTTTTCTTATGCATAATTGATTAATTGAATTAACAAGGTTGTGTCAAATATCTACAATTGGAACTTGTGATAAGTGCACCTATATTTGTAGAAAGTTGAACTTCTGCAACCTTGGAAGGTGAAAAGACCTTCACAAAAAAAGACCATGGCAAAACTAGGGAGCATCAACCCCAATATGCTTAACACCAATAATCTTTGGAATATATCTTTGTATGTTAAGAGGAGGGAGCAAATGAAGGAGCATCTTCTTTAGTGGGTGATGACAATGACACATGAGATCATAACTTGGGTGATAAGTTGTTGGACATGCCATCATTTGCATGGCAAAAGGTGCCATCAAATGTGCCACCAAACTAGGTTTATCAAAACCCACAAATGTCGATGCAAACCCCTTCCTTTCTAATATGCAAAACACATCTAAGACTGCTATGCCAAGAAGTGTACAGAATGGGCTATACTATAATTAGATGCCCATGTTGAACTTCACTTTGCTTAACAATTTGGGTGACATTTGTTCTTCCATGCAAGGGGGGTTGGGTGGATTGCCTAGTGTGAATATGGGCATTTGGAACCCATTGCAGCAAATGCAAGCTTTGCAAACTTTGGCATCACTTGGGGTTTGGTAGATTCCACAGCAAGGGAACTTGTCACTATTTGTTGGACAATCACAAGAACGTGATGGACAAGGGATAGTGGAACTTGCCATAGTTGGCTAGAGTGCAAGGCATGAAAACATATGTCTAATCTAACAACATTGATGTCGTTGGGTCTCTTGATGTTTCTCGGGGTGATAAGGAGATTATGACTTTTGGGATGTCAAAGAAGCAAAGTGCAACTATACAACGAAAAGCATGTAGAGAAATTGTGGCTAATGTACGTAAGATGGCAATGCTGAGAAAAACCAATGGGAAATTTTTATTTTTTTTAACATGTGATTGATCTAAGAAGCCTAAGCCCCTTCATCAGACCATTTGGGTGAATATGTTACGAAGGTATTATCATGTTTTAGACCCAAACATTAACAATATCAATGCCTGGCCCCATCATTTGATGAATGAAGTGAGATCTAGGTTAAAGGAAAATTGGGAGTACATTGGTTATGACATGTCCTATTGGGAATTCAAGGCACATGTCAATGTATTTTTGAAGAATAAACAACATGCTTAAAGCTTTTAATTGAAGCAAATGCACCAAGACCTACTAATTGTTTAGAAGAACAGTGGGAAGGTGTGAAACGACTAATTGCCTTAGAGGAAAAATAGGAGGAAACAATAAAAAATCGTGCCATGTGAGCACTAGTGAACACACCAAGCCATTCTGGCCATGGTGGAAAGTTGGGAGTTCTAGTATATTGGTGAGATACAATGCATCAATATTAGAACCCATGCTCTAGTATGTTATTCATTTCTTTTGAATTGTTATTTTGTCCAAACATATGTTGTTTTTAGTGACATGTGGGCATGTCATTTTTGTAAGAAAATGAATTGGGGCGGCCCCCAACACCAAATGAACTAAATGCTGAACTAGTCCACCAAAAGAAAATTACTAGATCTACACCATCACATTCAAAACTAAACCACTCTCCTTCTGTGAATTTGGTAAAAACACACCTCCTTACACCTAAATAAACCATATCATGCTTACATGTGCTATAACTTTGAACCTTGTGTCATGTTGACAAATTAATTCTAAAAAATATGACAAGAAGTATACATAGCCACATGCATATTGATTCAAGTTTGAAATTTGTGGCCCATTTTTATGTAGGTTGACTCAATGAGTAAACACTAGGGGATAACACAATGTACACCACATGACGGTGATGCAAGTAGTTGGGATCACAGACTTATTGCATTAGAAGAGATGATGGAACAAGTGGTTGCTATTGTGACCAAGAATAGTGGTAATTAAATGGCAATAATGACCCCAAGCCAAGAGGATGGGTTGATAGTGCCATTGACTCCCATTGTGACCCCTTGTGACCTTGAACAAAACTTTGAAAGGAGTTTATTGCAACTAGTAACCAACCCAAAAGTGGAGCCTAAACTCCCAATTTGTCAGGTGGGATTCTTCACCTTCTTAACATATGACAAAAGTGTTGTTGAAGACAATTGTGAAAATTGTCATGTGATTTCTAGGATGCATGTTATGTGCAAAATGAAGGGATTGTTGCTCATCCCTTATCACCAAGTACCAAGGATGTGAATGGTACATCATACCGCTTCAATGTTGTGACTAACAAACAAGTAAATGGGTTGTGGCCTTTTGTCCATATTCATGAGCAAATGGTTTTTACATGTGTGTAAAAATTATCTTTACTAGTGGAATCCCCTCAACAAAACTTTGTTGCCATTGAGTCCATGTTACTAGAGTGTGTAATTGGTAGTTGAATACCAACATGGTGTAGTCTGGAATAACTGTAGGTTCCATGTGAATCCACATGGCGATTAAAATGTTGTACCAACACTCCCACTATTATTACAAAGGGCACAAAAAAACAGATTACAAAAACAGAAGTGGTTTGGACAATATAGAGCCACAACATGAACAAAAGGTTGGTCGGATAAAACCACATCCACATCAAAAGTGTAAGAATCCATCAACTATTAGCTACACCACATCCGGGTTGGAGGTGAATTTTATGTTATCATGGTCTTTAGTTGCTTTGAAATTCTTTGATTGCCAACACTAGGATGATTTACCAAACATTTTGCTTTGTTAATGATATTGATGTTTCCTACATTTATGGGAGAACATTGGTGTAATTTGAAGTTGGATTGGGATGGTGCAGGGTGACATAACAAATGATGATGCCAATCATACATTTCCTCCATGCATATTGAGGTCATCAAATCTTCCACAGGTATGTTCATAAAACTAGATAATTCTTTCGCTCATTTGACCTTTTCAATTTTCAATTGGACAACTTAATGCTTGTTCATTTGACCTTTCTGTTTTTTTCCGAACTAAGCATACACTTCATTGGTTGTTCATCCATGTTTTGGAAAAAAATAATTCCAATTAGCATTGTACCAAAAATGAAGACCATGACATTTGGGCTTAATGTGTCATATTGTAAATGTTAAAACCAAAGATGAAGGTTGACCTCTTTAACCTTGCAAGCAAAATGCCATGTGCATTTGGGGAAGTATGTGGTGTGGCAGGGATGACATTCCACGGGTCCCCAATTGCACTAAGGAATTACATTGTAGCTGTGACATGTGTGAAAAAAACATTAGTTAGACTACCGTTTCCAAATGAAGGTGTTTCAAAAATGAAAGAAATGGTGAATGGTATTGTTATGTGGTGTGAAAAAGATGTGGCATTTAAATAATTCATTTTTTGGACAGTTTTTGGCTAGTAAGCAACATCTTAGTAGTTCATTTTTTTGGACAAGTTTTTAACTAGCAAGTAATGTCTAAGTATATTTCTTGAACAATTTTTAGCCAACAAGTTTGATTAAAGGACTTGGAAAATTGGAAAGACAATTGAAAATGGATAGTGGTTCTAAATGTGTGGGTTGAACACCAATTTTGCATCTTGTGAGCTACTTTGACTTGAATGCATTTGCAATTGTTTCGGCATTATCATTGTTTTGCAAAATGGACCAATAGATTTCACATTACTAACTACAAGGTAATTATGTAATATGTAAAGCTTTGGGTCCAAGATTAATATAAAAGACATGACATGTTCAAACTGGAATTAATCAAATTAATAATACTACAAATGAAAAAACAATCCAATAATAGTAAAATAATATGTTATCTATATAACCAAAGTTGGTAAAAAGGGCACTAAATGGGATTGGTATAAAAACACTCCATATGAAAGGCTTGAAATTCTAGCACATGTCATAAGTTGATGCAATCAAATAATGATGCGTGACATAAAAAGATCCAATGAAACATTGACATGTGGCATCATGAAAATTAATGATATGTCAACACATGGCATCAAAAGAGTAAATGAGATGATGACAAGTGGCGTTAAAAGATTTTAGGAAATGATGACACGTGTAATTAGAAGATTTAATAAAACAATGACATGTGGTACATCAGATATCGTATAATTCAGATACACATGGCGTCGAAAGACCCAAGGATGTGTTGACACGTGGTAAAATGGGATCATGTTACATAGCATTGAAAATTACATACAATTTGACCCCCACATTAACTAGAAGTTAAATAAACCATAACACATTATGACTAGTCAAATATTCACATCCATACTAGTCAAAGAAACTTGTGTTCAATACAACTTGTCCAAAATGACATGTTGGTTAAGTTGGAAAATGTCACAATTAGGTTCTTTTTAATTTGATTTTCTAGTCAATTAAACCATGATTTGTTGTAGTGTTTGGTGCTTATTTTGAGGATTATTTCTTTCACAAGATAGGGGGTACAATGTGGTTGCACAAGTGATGGTTGACAACAAAAAGAGGTTTATGGATGTTTTATGTTGGATTGCATGGGAGTGTGAATGACATTTGTGTTTTGAGGAAGTTCAGGTTGTATCAACATGCAATACATGAAGGTCTTTTTGACATGGCTATTGGGCCATAAGATGGAATCCCACCTTACTTGCTTGTAGATAAGGGGTACCCATTACTTCTATGGCTTATGACATCACATAAAGAAGATGGGGAAGTTCATTCAATTTTGAAATTGTTGTACAATCACAAACACAAGAGGGGTAGGTTAGTTGTTAAGAATGCATTTGCATATTCAAGCAAACTTTTAAAGAGCTTCCAAAAAAGACAAAATTGCACATAATTATTGTTCCTAGTGTTTTCTACATGTTGTTTATTCCACAACTTGTTATTGGGGAGGAAAGAGGTGGTGTGGAAGAGCTCATGTGAGTGATTCAAATTGAAAGCATGTAAGATGTTCATGCACAAAATTTTAATGGATTGCATCATGGTGAGGAAATGTTCACATTTAGGGCCGAAAGCTCTTCGGGGAGCAAAATTGTCACAACTTGGAAATTTATCTTGCTGCATAACGTTATTAACAATGTATGAAGTATTCAATCCTACCTTATTATTGGCATTTTTTCAATTCAAAAAAATTGGTCCCATGCAAATGCAAGTTTCTTTCAAGTATAAGAATGTTTGAAAATTTATTCATGTTCTTCCTATGATGCAATATCTTTGTCTAATGTCAAATTGGCATGTTGTAGGCCCATTGTAGATTTTGGTGGGGGCGCATTACCATGTATATCTCTTTTAAAAACCAAGGCCATGTTCTTTGTAAGCCTTGTTATCGCTCGGAGCATGCCCTACTAAGTTCAATTGATTTATGTGTCTCAAAATTTGAAATACTCTAATTACTTTTGTAGAATTTCATCTTGTGCTCAAGCTCATTTGTCTTCAATTTGAATATTGACCTCAAGATACAATAGAAGGAATTAATTAGTGTTACATTAGTTTTTTCAATTGCTTCAATGAAACTTATGTGGGTTGTAATTGATTTTTGTTTGACCCTTGTGTTCCCAACATTGTGATGGGATTGAATAGAGGCATTGTTTGTAGTTGGTTAACTACTTTTATCTAAAACTAGATGTGTGCTTCTGTTTACATTTAACTATGTGCTTTTATTTGTAGCTAGTTGTGTATTTTTTGTTGTGCGTTGTGATAAAGGAATATGCTTAGTTCTTTTTGGAATGTGCAATGGTTGTGTAGTTCATATTGTTATTGGATTTGATGTAGGTGGCTTTCCTTTTACATTTGGATTGTTTGTAGTTAGACTTGGAAATGTAGGTTGAATTATAGGGCTTTGCTGAGCTCTAGTTATCACAGTGGTATTGAGTCCGATTGGGGGTGAAGCAAAATTGATTGGTGTGCTATGCCCAACAGCGTGGAGATTGGATGGAATTGCCCAATTATTCCTTTCTTCCAATGTTTCCACATAGTGTAATATTGGATCATGGGCTACAAAGGGTGATCATTTCTCTCCATGGTCTTTTCACAATTGAATTCTTCATTAGACCCCAATTTTTCACATGGTGAAAAATCATGAAAAAATACCACACGATAAACATCATCATTTGGATTCATGAAATCCCTTGAATGTGGGGGGTTGAAGCAAGGTCTATTGTTCATGAAGATGTCAATGAGTTCAAAAAACACTTTGCTAAAGTTTGTTAGCAATCCATGTGAGACCTTGTCTTTTGTAGACATGTCCCAATATTCTTCATTGTGGCATGTAACATTTTGGTAGTCATGTATTTTCTTGTAATCTCCATACAAAGACCCCCATTTATCTTTGTAGGTTGGTTTGTTGCGGTGATGATGAAAATGAAAATTGGCCATTATTACCTCAAAGATACGCTTCCATTTTTTGATTGTTGTCTCCATATTGTTTCTTAAATCAACAACTTCCAAGCTTGTTTCATGTTCAGCTTTCTTCGCATTTATGATTGTTACGACCTTTGAATTTTCCCAATTGGATTGTTTGGGATTTCTTGTTTTAATTTATACACAATCCAAGTCTACAAATTTTTGCTTACCTCTGTTCTTTCGAGTTGCATCTGATGTTTTGCCACTATCTTCAATCAAAATTATAATGTCTGTAGAAGAATATCATAATATTTCATTACCCTGAAACATTTCAATTATTGATTTTAGTACAAAATTTCACTTATTGTTTGTTTCCTCATAGTTATTTCATTTTATTGTTTGCTTCACGATTCTTGTAGGAAAATGGGCTATGGATTTTGATTATACTTACAAGAGTGCCACTTGTTGTTGTCGCCATTTGGTGAAGGTGATTGTGGCCGACATCTTGTTCCTCATCAAATGCTCACAACTTGTTTGTTGTTGATGGCAACATCCCTTGTCAAATGTTCACAACTCACTTGTTGCTAATGACATTCATTGACTATTCTTGAATGTCAATTGTTCAATTCAAACTATCCACATGGCAATCTTCATAAGAAGAAAGTGCCAAACATCATCCTTCACTGCAATGCAACAATAATTCCTACAAATGGAGCTATGCAAACTTGCATGTAGAACACAGATTATAGTTCAACCTTTTGTTGTACTAGACAATTAATTAGTGATAGAACACAATAGATTGTAACAATAGAGTTGCAATAGAGAAATGAAGAAAAATCTTGTGTATAGATCTTCTGTGTGTAGAGCTCGTTGCACAAAGTGCGATGGAACTTGTTGGAAGGGGAGGAAATAAAGAGCATGTGAAAGTTTGGAAAGAAAGGGAAATACTAGGCTAACATTGAGTTAATTGCCCATATTTTGAAGTTTATGTAACATAATATTTTTTTCTAAAATGTTCATATTTTGAAGATTTCAATGTTATCAAACATTGGCCCTTAACATCAAGATAACACTAATTCCATGTCACATGCCAACTTAGACTTAATGTTATGTAAGATGTTATTTGTGAACTACCACTTTATTTTAACACTATAAACATTGAACTAGCATTGTCACAAACACCAAGTGTGGCTAGGCCTTTAGTTTAATATCAAATAATGATAAACACCACATATATTTTACATTGACATGTAAGAAACTACAAAGTTTTACATCACATATGTATATCAACAAAGGCCTATTATTGTTTTAAAAGCCATATTTTATTATATGTCACAAAGCTTACAAATTAATACACATATTTCTTTTGAAAAATCTCCATTCATAATCCAATTTTACTTTAGCTCTAATTTGTAGAATTTTGTAGATTGGATTTTTACCATGAAATTATCTCATCATTTGACTCTTTTTCATTTGTGTTGCACATGGGACAAATGGTGTTTTGTTGCCAAATTTGTAGAAGCCATCCACATGTTTCAACAATTTTATGAAAAGACAACTAAAACTTTTCTTATATTAACATTGATATTATTAGAACTTCCATTATTTCAAATTTCTATTGAAAGGTTGCCCATTACGTAAAGGTGATAACAATATTTTACATTGGATTTTCACGTCATAAAGATTAATGTGGTTGTGTTGTTGACTAAAGTGCAAACATGACCTTGACCATCAAGCCCAATTGTGGAAAATCTATTAAAAATAAAAATAAAAATATAGTGATAAAATTTTATTCAAAATTCAATATCTTCGATGCTTTAAGTTAAAAATTTGCAAAATCACTTCAAAATCTTTTACTCATTCAACAACTTTCAAAAAATATGAAAAACACCCCCTAGTTGAATTTTACATTATTTACATTTGAGTTTACAAAAAATCTAATGACAATATTTTAAAATGTTCAATGTTTTTGTACTAAAGGTCTAAACATTACATAATGATCTCAATGGACATGCAAAAGTAGGACTAAGCCCTAAACCCTAAACCATTTTGTGCTATTGGGTCACCCACACCTCCTTGTGGTTATCTTATATATACAAACAATATACAATAATGTATTTTATTTTGGTATTTATATGTGACATAGAGGGGTTTTTTTTTCAGAGAATTGTTTTTGCCATAATTGCAAATTTTTTGGTTGAAAATGGCCATAAAAAATTGTTCAAAAGGCTGCTTCATTTTTGTTCACTTTTATTATTTCTTGCTTGTAGCCAGAGATTTGCTTTAGTGGTCGTATGGAGGATGGCCACGTCTGC
>Ga0209611_10003642_pt1 | contig 26622 bp, 19 predicted proteins | sample S1TSphgellanicum_3_FD_187693 | JGI IMG/M metagenome (GOLD analysis project Ga0209611, IMG submission 187693) | Host-associated microbial communities from peat moss isolated from Minnesota, USA - S1T2_Fc - Sphagnum magellanicum MG (SPAdes) (version 2) | ecosystem: Host-associated > Plants > Peat...
CCGCCCCACTTCCCTCAAAACGCACACACAATTTCCACACATATGAAGAGAGGATCTGCAGATTGAACAAAAGGCAAGATGAATCACAAAGAAGCAGAAGCAGAAGAATCATCAGCATAAGAAGAAGAAGAAGGATCATCAGCAGAAGGAGAAGCTAAGTTGTAAGGATATCTATCCGCAGTAGAAAGAGGAAGAAGAAGATCAAGGCTTGTTTTACTCACCCAGAGTTTTCCTTTTGTGTATGTTGTCTTCAATCTTTGAGGTTTGCACATCATGAGATAAGTCTGCAACATAACTTCCATCTGTAAGATCTGCAAAGAGGAAGAAGAAAGAATCAGCAGCAGGAGGAGGAGGAGGACTAGGGCGAGAAGGAAGTGGAGACTTTGTGCTATCAGATCTTCAGATGCATGAGTACAGGGTTTGTGCACTGCATGAGACGGAATGAGAGTTTTTGTCGTCGCTCTTGCTTAGTGTTTCAAGGGCGAATTAGTTCTTGCGGAAAATCTGCTGCTGCTGCCGCTGTTGCTGGCTTTGGTTGTTGCCTCGAAGAATTAATTCGTAGAGAGTCCTGCACAACTGAGGAAGAAGAGTTCGGAGTAGTAGTATAAAAGAGACGCGTCTTTGGGATCTGACATCCGCCATGGCGGCGAGGGAGGCGGTGGCCGTGGATTTCTTGGGGATTTTCGGTCAGAGAACTTCAGTAGAGAAGCAGAATACTAGCAGCATCACAAAGCAGTTGCAGGAGCCAGTCGACACTTTGGTGAAGACGACGCCGTTAGTTCCGGCCATCAGCAGCAGCTATGCGGACAAGGCGGCCGACGTCGTCGTCGTCGGGGCGGCAGCAGCAGCTATGACGACTTCGACAAGGCCTACAGTTGTGTCGACGAAGCCTTCGAAACTCGACTTTCAGAAGGCTGAAGAAAGACAAAGATCCATCTCTCGTCTCAGACAACTCGGCGAACAGGTCTCGAATCTCAGAGGTAATCACGGCCGCGTTGCACTGCTGCGTCCCCCTTCTTATTGCAGAAACTCAACATTCTTGGAAACAAACAAGGAGAACTTAGGGCAATGCGTCTGCAAGAAGCAGGAGAGAACCGTGAGAGGAAAGTCTAGGACACAGATTCTAGGAGAAAAACCACTATGTATGGGGCACTCAGATCTCGTAAGAATCCTATGAAAGAGCGGAGTTCTCACATGCTGCAGATGTTGACCATGTTTGTGTGGGTTGTTTTCTTGGACAGTCATGCAGCAGCAGCTACCTTTGACATGGAATAAGCCAGAGATCGTCGCACAACAAGGAGGATCTCCAAGCCCTAACAGTGAGGAAGACAATATGGTCAAGACAAAGGAAACTCTTGTGCGGTCCTCTTTGTGGTCATCTTTCTTGGAGCATTCTAGCACCACCACAGCAGACCCCTCCACCTCCCCTGTAAGTTTTGGAGTCCATTACTTAGATCTTCTCCCAAACATGATGCAACTTCTCTTTCTAGTCCGCCAGACATGCACCAAGTTTGGTGCAGGTAGGCATTATGAGGACTTCAGGATGATGTCTTGACCTCTATACTTCTTTTCAAGAACTGGCTGAGTGATCTCATCTGGCACACATGTGTTGATTTCTGGCAGAGGGGATGGTTTCACAAGGCTTTGCAACAAAATGGTAAGAAGGTGGCGGCACTGTCTACCAACAACTTTCAGGCACCAGGGATGGTGCAGAATTCAGCAGCACAAACATTGTCTTCTTACAGAGGAGATGAACCACAAAGAGATGCTGCTCAGCCACAACAAAGAGATACTCAGCCCTTGGAGCCTGCAGGTTCGGAACCACCACTTTCTGTGTTGATCCCAGACACAGAGTCAGAACTGCCAGAAGTGGTGGCGGCTGCAGTGGCAGTTGACGGTACAGGATTTGGTTCCCCATTACCAGTGCATTTCAGAGAGGCCAATACAGCTTCCGGATTGGAGAGTGAGGCAGCCATGGATAACCAGCCATTTCACCAAATGCAACACCCAACGTTGATGCAATGTGGAAATCTACAAAGTGCTGCCACTCTACCAAGGTGCTTATCATTGCATGATTCCTTAAAAATGAAATCATTCAGCTTCTGGTTAGACCTAGTGTATGTGTGCACACAGTCAATTCTTGCAAACTTTCCTGATTTGTTGTGCAAACATCCTGCCTTTTTCCCGATTTGATTATTCTTGGGTGGAGGTTGAATCGGTATGAATGTTTGAAGTAATTTTTCTACTTGCTCGATTTGTTGTAGCAGGTCAGCTCAGGTGGGTGGAGGAGCAGGTGCGCAGCAGCCAACAGCACAGCTCACTCTCTTTTATGCAGGCCTTGTACATGTGTATGATGATATCACGCTTGATAAGGTGAGGATCATGCAGATTCTTCTTGTTTGTGCATTTTGTGTAGCTGGCCAAGTCTCCTTCCATCTCTAGGGTTTCAGTGCTTTGGAACTTGGTCTGAATTTTTTGTCAATTTGCCAATTTGCAGATGCAAGCTATTATGTTATTAGCTAGTGGAAGCACCACACTCTCCAGCTGCAAGGACCCCTCTGGAAATGAAGTTTCAGTTCATCCATCGTCTTCCCCAATCCCCCAGTCAACTCCATCTTCTTCAGTATCACCTCCTCCACAAGCTACAACCACAGCAACAGCTGCCCCTTCATCAATTCATGCAAATATCCTCCCACGATCCATTGCTAGGAGTGTCCATGCTGGTGAGTGTCCCTTGTCCATCCCTAAGGGCAGGCTTCTCAAGGAGGTCTGTCTGGAGTGCTTACAATTGACCTTCTACACTACAGTATTGCTATCAGCTTAACAAAACCTACGTCATTACAGAAAAAACTGACATAAAAGGATTTTTTAAGGTGGACTGACATTTGGGCTTTCTTCTATGCAGTGACAGAGCTCCCACAGGCAAGAAAGGCATCCTTGGCACGATTCCTGGAGAAGCGGAAAGACAGGTATAATATTTTAGCACAAAATATTTCTAAAAAATTGCATTTCTGCCAAATTTTGATATCACTTCTTCCAATTCAGGGTTTTTCTCCTTTACCAAAGCATATTGAAGTATGTTGAGATGGACATATCCAGTTGCATTGACAAATGTCAAATCTTGCAGGGTACGAGTGAAGGCACCATATCCTCTCAAGAAAGAAGGATCTTGCACACCACCACGTGCCAAGTCTCCAAGCCCGCCTTGCCAGTCTCCAAGTCCTTTTTGCAAGTCTCCAAGCCCTTTTTGCAAGTCTCCAAGCCCATTTTGCAAGTCTCCAAGCCCTCCTTGTGGCAGGCCACAGACATGGTCACCCACCTCAGCATTATTGAGGCGGCGGGCTCATTACCTGCAAGATGTACCATCTACCAACTTCAAAGATCCCCAGTACTGTACATCAAGTGGTAGTGAACCCAATTCTCCTCTGAGGACTCCTCCAACACCTCCACGACCAAGCATGGCTGGGGATATGAATATAATTGCAAGGTCTTTTCAAGGTAGGGATTTTGGAGCGCAACTGGATTTGAGGGTACGTCAAAGTGGAAGATTTCTAAGTCATTCTCCACAAGATCACCGGGATGAAGAACCAATGGAAGAAGATGCACGGTGATATTTTGCTGTTGTTGTAGGTCTATTTCAGTTTCCTTGGGTTTGCATCCTTCTGAATGAAGTCCAGCTCAAGAGATAATGTTCAATGTAGTTTAACCTGTAGTGGAGCCCATTTCATAGTGCACATATATTTAAGATAAATTGTAGTTAGCTGAAGCCACAATTTCATAGGTCACAAGATCACCTTGTTATTTTTAGATTCTTGTATACGGGAGATGCCAACCTGTTCACCAGCAGCAGTTCAATTCGAGTATGCTCATTTTTTTTAGACAGAAAAAACTGTAAAGACATGGGGTTTTACAATGGGTTTTCAAGGAGTTTTGGAACAAGTCTCACCATTGTAGTTTAGAACTGGTTTTTGCATCGAAGCGTGCAACAACTAAGAATTGAACATTGAGTTTTAGGTCAATCTTTTGGGTTCTTTGATTGTTGAGCAAGGGATGTAAAACATGTTTCAATATTCCATTGAAGTTAAATTCCTTTGGTTTAGTTTTGATACATTAGAGGGCAGTTTTTCAGTTGTATGACAAATGGCCATTATCTGAGTAATTGGCACTTGGGAGAGAATCTCCCACATCATTACAAACTATGTAGACTATTTGCTAAACCGCACAATGTTCTATGTGCTTGGAGCATGCAATTGAAAGAACAGTTAACCTTCAAAAGCTTACAGTGAAGGGTGGAATCTCTCCTGACTGACAATTACATATGTATAATATGCCTTACTGTAGGAAGAGATGAACTTCCACTGTCTTGAAGAAAGCTAAAATGCCTAGTCACACAATATTGTATGCATTCTTATCACATTTTATATATCACCTTGTGTAGGCCCAACAAAGATGAAACCGAGGTGCCAGAGAAGAATGAGAACCACATAGTTACTATCCTTGTACGGCATACAAGACAACACCAAGGTGGCAAACAAGGTTGAGAACCACAGAAAATATTCATTTCATACTCTAGTGTGAAATCACTAAGATGCAAACTTCTCAAAAACCAAAAAAAGAACAATGGCCAATCAACTCCTGAAGTCTGTAAGAGACCAACTAGCTTGCGATTCACTGATGAGTGAGTTCCACTTAGAGGTTCTGAGAGATCCAAATAGGGGTCACATCTTTGTCTCTCTCATCAAGCATATGTTCTGCTTAAAGCTTCTGAGAGACCCAAATAGGGTCACATCTTTGTGTCTCTCTCATCAAGCACGTTCTGCTTAAAGCATGTAAGGGTCCCATCTTTGTGTCTATCTTATCTAATGGGTATATATTTTGTCTCTGAAAAGGACACAAGAGACATGAAAGGTGTCCCACTTATCCAGCCAAGTGATGTGTCTTTACCAATGCAGGCTGGTTTTTGGAATTTGTTCATGGAACCCAAAAACCAGCCTGCTTCTTAAGGGCTATGACCTCTTTTCAAGACAATCAAGGATTATGGAGTGTGCCAGGTACAGACCATTCTGCCCAGTGAGGTGGCTGCGAGGAATTTGTGCAAAGCTGGTAGAGTGAGCCTGAATTTTCGAATCTGCAGTGAAATAGACAAAATGGCCTGTACCAGGCACCCTCCATTGCCACATGGTTTTCATGGACTTATATTATGTTCATGTGGATTTACACAATGGTTGTGTGGCCAAGTTAGGTTAGGTACACGCAAGAAGACGCACCATTGTGCAGTGTAACTCGGTCAAAACGAGACAGAAATCCCACATGAAAACCACTTCATTTCTTGTCAAGTCGCTTTTGTACTTGTATACATTTCAGGACCAACGGAAGTCCCTCAAGTCCTGATAACTTAACTTAGTACAGATGCTTGGGAACTATCAGGACAATAAAGTTAACCTTAAAAGTCAGGCAAAGACGGCACCGGAACCCCCGGTTTGGTCACATAGGGGACGAGATTTCAAAAAACAGAAAAAAAAAGTACACTGGGCTTCAACCGGCCATGAAACTAAGTTTAGCAGTAAATTTGGTGCTAAACTGAGTTTGCCCTCTCCTTTCTTTTCCTGAACCAACCAATCAATCACTGCTGCTGCTATGTGTGCTGTAGCTACAAATGTTCTCGAGCCTGGTGCATTTAACCCTGAGTCTCAGTATTTTATACCCTTATTTAATAAAATTTCATGACGTTGCGGACAACAGCCAGGAGGAATGAAGCATCAAATGAGGGGTGCAACCCAGGCCCAACAGGGCATGACTTTACGGATGACTCTAATGTACTAGGACTTAGCCTCAAGCTAGGAAAGGACTTCTGAACACTTCCCTGCCAAACACCTTCCCCTTCCCCCAGTGACCCCCCCCCAACCCCTTTGGGTGGGACCTTTTGCTTTGACTGATTGGGTCTTTTGTCAAATAATCTATCCCTACCTAAGCCCATGACTGAAAGTGGGAACCGCATGTGTCTGCAAAGTCTACTTTTAGTCTCTTTTACTGTTGTGAAAACAGCTAGAGTCAATTTCTTAAAGGATTGATGTAATCCATGCCAAGTTCACTATTTTAAAAATAAGAAGAGGGGCTGATGGCTCACTGGTATAGCCCATTCTGGGACCCTGGGACCTCAAAAAGGTCCTGGGTTTCAAACCCAGTGGTGTGCAGGTGAAACTTCTGCTGGCCCTCTGTCAATGAGCTTGACTTGGGGGTGCCAAGTGGCCAATGGCTTGTGAGGTTGGCTCAGGTTGGCTGTTGATATCCAGAAAGGAATCCAAAGTACAAAAAGGAGAGGATATTTATGGAAATCCTAAATCAAATTAATTCTTTTATATTCCTTTTAGATATGGTTTTGCCAAGGTTAACATGATTACCATAGTACCTGGGCCATTTTGACACTAATTATATTATTTTCAGAAATGTAGAAATTTTCAAAAAAATGATCAGAAATACTTTATCTGAAGGAAAATAAAGAATGTGATGGAATATTTGGAAATATGTCATTTGTCAAAATGGAATCCTTAAGTAATTATTCAACAAACATGTGTTGATGTGGCCAAGGTACTAGGGTGAAAGGATTGGGTAGGCAAAGCACCTCAGGCTTGTGTTATCACTACCACAAATCTAGGGCTAATGGAGGATGTTCTCATTATCTTAGATATGCATGTCCTGGTTGAATGTTGAAAAAAGGGAACCTGGGGAGTACACAATTCAATCGAGGACCCACATTGGAAACAAGGGGTGTGTCACACTGTGGCATTGCCATTTACATTAAAAAGTATCTAAAGGCGAAAGAAGAATTATGAAAACTCAAATATTTCACCATGAGAAAATATAATCTTCAAAAAATCCTCTAAAATAAACCAAAATCCTTCAAGATATTATAACTCTATAATTAATCTCAAGTTTCAACACAAGCCAAAACATCATCTTTCAAAAATCCTCATATAAAAATAGACCTATTATTACCTAGGGGCCAAAATCCATTAAGCTACTATACTCTGTAATGAATCTATACACAATGACCTTGCCTTGGTACGCAAGGCCAATAAAAGATGAAGGACACAGAGAAACCATTGTAGAGTAGACCATGTGCACCTTGCTTGCTTTTTTAGTGGAAAAGTGCTCTTCAGGTCCATAACTTTCGACCTTTGGGTTGATGAGGTGCATGGAATGACGATGCTCAATCTGTGGTTATCTGAGAAAGGGAATAAAGTCGGCCTTATTTTTCATTAGACTTATAGACAAAAGAAAAAGAGAAAATACCCGACCTGTGTCTCACAGGCTCCAGCCTACTGGTAGTAACTGAAGCTGGAGCAGCCTTGGCCTTCCATTAGCTATGTCAACCTTAAATGCTTCATGGCCAGAGTGAACCAACAGCTACCAGTGCATGATGCATTGGAAGCCTCTTATGACTCTGTTGTGATTGAACACCAACTGAGTTGATGTCGAGTTTCACCTTGGCAGCATAAACTAACTTATGTTACCTTAGGATAGGTCCTGTAATATGTAGGTGTGTAGCTAGAATAATAGGTGGCTGTGGAGCAAATAGCCGCAGCAAGATTGTTGGTACCGTGTTAGTTGAATATCAACTTTTGAACATACTAGCTTGTACTAGTATTGAATTTTTAAAATTTTCATATCAGCATAGTACTGGCATGGAATCTTTTGTTTTAAATGTTCATACTAGGCAAGTACTGGTATTGAATTTTTTTTTTAAATTCATACCATGTAAAGTATTGGTATGAGGTAGTTATTGCGTCAGTCCTTACGAAGCAGGTCAGTCCTTTGATACCAGCACCGTCAGTCTACGTATCAGGGATTGCCCCCAAACTGGTTAGTACATAAGTGAGGGCTAATGGGTTGTGAATAAGTAATAAAAATAGAAAGGAAGCTAACTTCCCAAGTTGTGGAACTGAATAAAAAAGTGTTTCCTATCCATGCACGGTCCATCCCTTATAGTGCACATGTTTCACTAGCTCAAGGTGCACACATCGCTGACGGTCTACTCCAATCGCATGCTTCACTAGCTATGAGACTTAGGATCACCGGGACTGGCAAGCAACATTAGGCGTCTAATGGTCCATCCATAATGCAATTCATGAAATCTAACCTCATTTTGCATTTATGTTTTCAAGTACTTTTCAGAGGGTTAACATCTTCCTAGTCTCTGGTGCAGCTCACAAATCTTCCAAGTGTGTCCAGGTCAAAATATGTCTGCTTTTTTAGGTTGTGAAAGGCCATGTCCTAGGGGAGTTGTGTTGTTTGGAGGGCAACTACCCTTGTTCCCATTCCCTCAAATAACATAATCCCCTCTGGAGTCTGGAATCTGACCTTCACTTCCCCCTACAAAGTCAGGGCTGGCCAATTCGGCTCTTGTTCAGACTCTTTAGTGCTCCATAATCAGCCTGCCTCGCCAATACTATGCCAGGGGATTCTGCAGCCTTTCCCTCCCAGGTCTCCAGCGTTCCCACAGGGTTCCCTGCCTTTAATGCCAAAGAGAAGGCTATGGATGGAGTATTCTGCCATGTCCGCAGACCACAGGCTCGCATGAGTACCTTGCAGAATCTGCCATTGACAGCCCACTCTTTAACGCATAAGAACCTGACCCAAATTTTCCTTTGTATTTGCAGATACTTTACAAAGCATAATATTTTATGGAATACTTTTTGCTTATTTCATGGTGTCAATTTTATTTGTGTAAGTTTTTAGAATTTCATGGTAGTAATTTTCATCGTATTTTTTTATAAGGTTACATGTGCAAGTTTTAAGTTTTTTACAGTTATAGGTATCACTTTCTATATCACAAGTGGCATTTGTCATGTTACAAGTTTCATTTTTCATAATGACATGTAACCACAAAATTTGTAATGCATGAGTTAGAGGAGGAAATAGTACCATTTGCACAAGCATAATCTTATGATTCCTAAGTCTATGGTGTTGAATTTGTTGGTGTAAGTTTTCAAATTTTTATGATAGCAATTTTCATAGTTACAATTTTCGTGGTACACTTTTTCAAGGTCACATGTGTACGTTTTCAATTTTTCACTATTATAAGTATCACTTTTGTTATTCAAGGTGCCATTTTTCATGATTATAGATTTTGTTTTTCATAGGGACATGTTGCCATAAAATTTGTAACTCACGAATCAAAGGAGGGAATAGTATCATTTGCACAAGCATAACCTTATGGTTCTTCAATTCATGGTGTCAAATTTGTTAATGTAAGTTTTTGGAATTTCTTATTAGGAGTTTTCTTGGGTATAGTTTTCATGGTATGGTTTTTTGAGGTCACATAAGTTTTCAATTTTCAATGGTTACCAATTTTGTTTTTCATGGTAGTATGTGAAATGTTTCTAGGTGACATGTTAGCATGAAGTTTGTAACCCACAAGGCAAATGATAACTAATATCATTTGCATAAGCATAATATTATGGTTATTCAATTCATCATGTTAAATTTACTGATATAAGTTTTCAAACTTTCATGGGAAGAATTTTCATGGTATGATTTTTCAAAATCACATGTGTGAGTTTTCAATTTTAGTGGTTAGAATCTCTTTTTTTTATGTGGTTATAGGTTTCATTTTTCATGGTAAGCAAGTGCAATTTTCAAGGTGAGATATTGTTACAAAATTTTCAACCCATAAGGCAAATGAAGGAACACTACCATTTGCACAAGCATAATTTTATTGTTGAATGTCTGTAATTTACAATCTTTAGCTAGTTGTGATCCAGGCAATTTTTCCTACCTTTAATTTTTTTTTGGGCAGTCATATGGGGCTGCCTATAGGTGCCCTAAAAAATTCAGTAGCCCCTATGAAATGGCAAATGTTTTGCTCGAACCAAAATTTCTCTACTTGAACTGGAAAAAAAACCTTCATCCTTTGTATTGTTTTTGCATTTTTGGAAACATAGGTGCTTGGAATTGAATTCCATTTTTTTGGTCTACTTTTTGGAATTAGAACATTTTATTGTCATATTAGAAAATTTGCTACAACACAATCAAAAAAATTCCTATTTTAAGCTTTAAAGTTTAGGAGGGAAATTAAGAAAGAAAATAAAATTTGGAAAATCCTCATTTTCCTTCTTCCACAACTTAAATCTACACAAGAGTCAAATTGAAAATTGCACAAATTTATCATGGTTACAAGTTCCATTTTTCATCATTACATAACCCATTTTTCATGGTTATAAATCTTGTTTTTCATGGTAGGACGTGTAATTCTTCATGACAATTTTACCATAAAATTTACAATTCACAAATCAAAAAAGGAAATATTACCATGTACTAAGAATGAGATGGATAATTTTGACTTGACTTAAATTATAGGTATATATTTTTCATGAAGATGTGAATATATGAAAATCGTGAATATTTAACTTCAAAGAATGGGTAGTATGTTTATGTTTGATGTATGTAAAACTATAATATAGATAGTCATTTTGAATAATTAATAATTATTTCCACAAGTACACCAAATAAACATCTCAAATGACCTTATAAAAAACGTATGACATATTCATGTGAACATAGATGGAATGTAAAGCCTTACGATAAACCACATAAAGTTATGGTTTTCTCTAATAGTACTTGCAATATGGGGACCCAAAAAGTGATTTATGAGTTTCAATCAATGGTTTTGACATTGTCACCTTAGGAGCGTTGCCTTCATCCAAGCACATCTCCAAGTAGTCTTGGAATCCATATTCATTATACCTATTTATGAACCTATGTTGTGTGGCTATATTGTCTTTTGTATCTTCAACTATGGGTGTCTAACTTTTCCCCCAAAAAACTCTTAGAGTAAAGGTATATTCTCTATCATTTTTAAAAATGAAAGCGAGGTCCAAACATAATTATTTTTATAGTTTTAGAATCAAGTAGGGCCAAGTATCCCATCCATCATATACATATTTTAGGGTAAATGGACCAAATAATATGTATTTTGTTTTCTAATTCAAGAAGAAAACCAGTATACTTGTTTGGACTCAATTTGTACTTTTGTAAAAACACTAGATTTTTTCTTTAAATGGTTCAAATTTAAAATTCATAACACTGACTTGCGTATGTAAATATAATTTGTAGGAACACAAAGTTCTGATGTGAATTATTAAAAAAATTATAATATTTACAGCCAATTTGACAAGTGCTTAAAAAAAACCATTTTTTTCAAATATGCTTGTGACTATATGCTTACTAGATACAAAGACTTTGACCACAAAGTTATTTTGTGAGTACAATATCCAAATACCTTTAGATTATCAATTTAATCCTAAAACTTCATCTATAGTTAGGGTTTAAGGTTCTAGGTAGGGTTGGGGTTAGGGTATATAAAGTAAATTTAGTAAATAGGTTATATAAGTATAGACCTTATGTACCCTAAGACTTACATACCTGGTCTTTAAAATATATTCATCCACAAATATAATAAACCCCTACTCCAAAGCCTACTTTAGTGATGAACAAACCACTTGACACATAGTTCTTTTAAAACCCTAGTTAAATCTAGGTAGTGTCACCTCTTACATCATTGGAGGTAGTAGGTAAACCTATTATAAAAAACTCTTAAAGTTACCAAGCTACCCCACTAAATTAACTAGAAAGTAGAATTTGCTTTGTAGCATACTTGCTTTTCATTATGACCACTTAGCACCACAAAGTTTAGGTCAAACCATACCCTTTGTGCAACGAAGCCAAGTTGAGCTTAAAAAACATGTTTTCAACATCATCATACCAAGGTACCTCCAACCTTTTAGAACAAGTTGAAGCTTGAAATTTCTCTTGAGGCAAAGTTGGATCCCCAACTATTGTGAAATGTTCATAATCAAAGTATGGGCTATCTGTGATGAATAAATTCAAGCAATTTCACTCCCCATATGTCATCTTTGTAATTTTTTCACAAAATCAATCCTACAATAGAACATAAAGAATGTGAAGTTACAAATGATTCAATTCAAGTAATATTTACAAGTGTCAAAAATTTGAAACTTAACATGAACTAACATGAACTAATGTAAGCACATGTTACCATTTCAATTAAATGAACATTGTACACTAGAATGTTAAACTTATAAACATGTTGGAGCTATTACATAGATAAGTTTTCATGTCCACAACAATAAACAAACAACTACCATTTAAATATTGTCATGTTATTAATTAGGCTTTAACCTTTTAACTACACCATAATTATTATAAAAATTGTGCTTACATGTAATTGCATTGCCTATACAAAAGTGCATATAGGTCAAGAAAAGATCAAATTACTTATGTCATACCAATGAATATTTTTTTAGTACAAAATGACAAAAATTATATTTTCCAAACATATAAAATAGCTTGGTGCAAGTACTAAAATAAATTATAAAGAAATAACAAACTTGATATTCAAAAACTTATTTCATAGTGACTAGACTATCATGGTCTATCCTAACATTATCAGCAACATCGAATCAAAACAATAACTATAATTAAATAAGATTAAAAGGCAAATAAAAACCATGAAATGTACAACTTTGTTCATGCCTTCAAAGTGTGACACCATTAGGAATTATTTTGGTTCAACACCACTTTTAGCACCAAATATCGATGTCACCATGGATGGAGTGATATCAATCATTTCTTGAACAATTTTTTTTATTGTTAAATTGAATTGAGTTTTGATTTTTTTGCAACAATTTGAATTAATATGACATTTTCAATCTAAAGATTTCAAGTAGTGAAATTTGATAATTAATACATGTTATAAGATTTCATGATTGAAGTCAAACTTAAAGTGATGCCATGGGAAACCGGAAACCTTCAAGTAATGCATGACCAACAACTGCACAATCTTGAAATAAGGTCTTTGATATCATAGTTCTCATTATCTCTTCAACTTTCTTTTTCACAATTGGTCTTAGAATCAAAGATCTAACATGCATCCAAAGTAATGTTGCCCATTTGTCATCTTCCACATGATGGAACTCTTAACAAGTTGTGGAATCTCCACATCAATTGTACGAAGCTTGTTAATTTCTTGCCAAAGTGCGAACTTAAGGGCTTTAAAATCAACCTCCCATATAATAAAATCCCCTCCATGGTCAAGTGAAGGAAATTTTCCACATGCATGTGCAATTGTTGATGCAATCATGTAGTTTGGAGCCCAAACCACATGAAAACACAAGCTAAATAATAAGAATCCCATAAACTCAAACTTTGGTTTCTCCCATGATGACAATGTTGTTCATGACTTCAAGTGTTGGGTGCATTTGTCTTCACCCACACAACAAATATAGCACCATACTCTTGTTTTCATTCCATTGTGTTAGAATGATAGCAAAAATCATTTTTTTGTTGTTGGTGTGGAAAGAAGTCATATTACCAATCATCAAAAGTTTGCCCAAAACCTTTAAATCATACAAGTTAGATAATTCTTGCATATACATTGCTCATAACAATAAGTATTTTAGAGAAATCACCAACTTTCAATCACATTTAAGCAATGTAGTTTGGATTGAAAGTTATACATACTCCTAGGTCATCAAACATCTAATGGAAAGCTTGTGTCAATACTCTTTTTGTAGGAGCTCCATCATCCACAACCCTTTTTTTTTCCTCTTCACGAATATCAATAGTCAATGTGTATTACCAAGTTGTTAATGGCCACATCTCCTTTTTCTTCATGGATAAAATGAATGCCCTCGAGGTATTTAACTCCTCACCAACCTTAACCTGGTAAAAATTCAATCAAAGTCATGGTTTTTAAGATCAACCATTTCATAAACTATGCAAAAAGAAATGTTGAGTGAATAGAATAACATAGAGTAACATTTTGAAAACTAAGTTAATAAATTCCATGTAATATTCTACATTGAAAATAAATAGTTAATTCCAAACAATATCATTGTCATGTCTTCATTAAAACCTTGTCATTGATGACAAGTTCTCTAGCCCCCAAATGAACCCTTGGAAAGAAAGAAAATGGAATCTATATTGATTCTCATATTTATTGAAGATGGCACATTAGTGCATACAAAAATTTTCATGTCATAGTAATAACAATACAACATATATGAACTCTATGTTAGATAATTACATGTTGCAATTTGTAAATATGTTTAGGTTTATTGGTCCAACATTTCAATCACATGAGATAACTTATTTGATATAACAATTCATTAAATATTTTCAATCACTAATTGAATTCAAAATTTATTAAATATTGGGACACAATTAAAGGATTGGAATATTAACTAGCTTGTAATCTTGCATACAAGAAAATATTGATAGAACCTTGTAAATACTATAATTATGACATTATTTGTAAATTGTTAAACCATCAAATAATGTAGCCATTATTATTGATGGAAAATGAAAACTTAGCATGCAAATGAAATGTAATGTCAAATTCAAGGAGAAAAGAAGCATTTATACAAATAATACTTTTTTTTCAATATGAAGAAGAGATAGCAAAACCTTGTAATAAGTAGGCACACAATTCACATGAAAATTGCAAAACATATATACATTCCATCAAGATTCTTCCTTTTGAGTTGTTGCCAACAACTTCTCATGAACAAGTCTAGGAGCATGGTACATGTCCTCCTTCCACCACTTTGTGATCCTTTCAACCATGCCTTGAATTACATCTATTGTAAATGAACATGCCAATGAAGCTTGGGCACTTGAAATGTGAACAAAAATGCTAGAAGTTGAAAGGGTTGAAATTTCCAAATTTGTTCCTAACACTTCATCAAGTAGATCCCACTTATCCCAATATGGATGTGCATTTGCTTAGAATTGGAAAATGAAATGTTGGGCTCCTAAAAAGAAGTCTTCACATTTTCTCACAACCTCCACCTCTAATGTTATCATGGACTTAGTTAATCCCCTATGTTTGGTTCTCCTAATAGAAAACTTTGTAAAAGCTTCCAGTTGAATGCCATCTTTACATGTCAAAGTACATTCCTCCTAGCTTTTCCAAAACCTTTTATTTTGAATTTTTTGAGAATGTACAAAAACACACATGATGTATCCTTTTATAAATAGATGGTTCTTGAAACAACATTGTCTCATGTCATGTTCTCATGGTTCAATCATGTCATGAAAGCTACTTTCATTATAATAAAACATACATGCAACTTGTACATGAAAACGTTGTTATGACAAAATTCCCTTCAATTGGAAGCTATGAAAGTTTTTGTAATATCTTCACCAAAAATACAAAATGTAACAAATTAAGAAGGAATTCATGGTTTGAATAATTATACATGTACTTATGGTTGTTGAAGAATCAAGTTTTGATTCTACATTCTGTGATTTCAATTGTATCATTATTGTTTGGGTATCCTAAAACATTCTTAAATACTCTTCATATTGATGTTCACTTTTTTGGATATGCTATTGTTTTAGCATTCTAAATGTTGTTATGAAAGGCAGAACTCGATGTGAAAGCTACAGGGGTAGGGGAGGGGTTAGAAGAGTTTCTTGGTGGAACATGTTGTTGGGCCAATTCATGCATTACAAAGGGCTTCATTTCATCATAAACATGTTGGTCATCATGGTCTTGTGACCATTCCTCCACTTCATCTTACATGTCACCCAAGAGATCCACGTTCCCTTGAACTACTACCTATAACATTAATATAACATGAAGCCATATGGGACTTTTAGTTTTCATTGGGTTTTGGAATGTTTCTTGTGTTATAAGACCTTGGTACCCTTGGAGCCAATGTATGAGCTCTAATTTCTATCAACATAAAACTCTTATGACCAACAAAACCTGATTCTACAACCCTTGATGGTGGTGTTGAATGTGAATGTGAATATTCCAAATTTGGTGGAAATGGAATGGATTTTGTCCTCTCATGTGATCCCTTTGAAGAAATACCATTTTCGCATGAAACATTGATACAAATGGGCATCACAACTTGAAATTGATTTCTTACAAATGACATGTATTTCAATTTTTCCCATTCTTCCAACTAGTTAAAAGGATCTGGAATGTAGATTTGCGATAATGATATATTGAACGAGTTTTAATGTCCATCCATGTAGAACTCACTTTTAGTATAAAGGGATTTTCCATGTTGGTTCATCCAAATTGTTCTTATACAAAATCATCATCAAACATTTGGTCAACATATAAACTAAAATAGTTGAGTGATAATGTACACAATGCATTTTGAAGTTCAATAATCACATGTAAAAGCAAAGCCAAAGCATTGATAGGCAATCCACACAAATTAACACAATATAAAATCACACACTTATTGATTATGTGACTAATTGATATTATATGTTGGACCTCCAAGTTTGTTGATATTATTTTCACTTGATACACAAGATTTGAAAGTACATAAAATTAACAACAATGTTCAAAAGCTAACCCTTTTAGCAACATTGTTGATTTTGTAGAAAAATCCACCAATAAGTGCCAACTTAGGATCATTGTATTGTTGAGTTACTTTTTTGGCAACAATTCATTGTCTTGTCCCAAGTTCAAATGTTGTCATATCATAACCATCACCCCATGGAATATCAACTTCATAATGTACTTTTAGAGGTAAAACTATGACATTCTTGAAGATTGTTCTTGTGAACTCCACATCATTCCACACACTTTCCAATTGCATTGGTAAATGGAATTTTCTTTTTCTCCCACCTTTGAACTTCCTTGAATGTCTAGCTCACTTTGTTTCATGTTGGTTAATATTGTCAAAATTGCCCACAAATGCATTTCTTAATGCCACATCAAACAAACTTGGTGTTGGAACCAAATTTACAATAGTTTGATGGGGTGGAATGGATAAGGAATTGCATCTATTCTACTAACTAATTTCTTTTGTAGAAATGATTTGGGGTTTCAAACATAATAATCACAAAAACATTTAAAAAAATATCAATGGCATGAACTAGAAGTAATTTTGGAGTAAACTAATAATTAAAAACCTTGCAAAAATACATGATGAAAGGAAATACATTATACATCGTTCGGTGGAGTTAAAAAGAGGATCCAAGTTCACCTTACATTGTTTCAAATGTGCCCTTCCCCTAGGAATGTGGATATCATGACTAAAGGTCTTTTGACGCAACAATGAAACTTTTGTGCTTGATGTCCTTCCCACTCCACTTATACCACCATTTGGTGAACTTCTAGATTTCATTCCCACAAATCCATAAAGGTTGGACAAAGTCCCTTTCATAACCAAAATATCGTTTTGTTCTCCATTTATATTTTCATGTTCTGGTGTGATACCAAAACTTGAAGCCATGTTATTATGCACAACTAATGGCTTGATGCAACAAACAACACACTAAATTCAGTTTGATGAAGTCCTCAATATTGTGTGAACACATAATAAATGATTTAAAAAAAAGCCATAGTTGGGCATTAGACATGCTTAATTAAAAACTTTTAAATAAAGGTGGTTGAGCTAACACGAAGTTACCATTGAACTTATTACAATAACTTATATTTAAATTGATTTCATTTCTTTAATTGAATAGTATCCATTTATCACACACATGTATAGTAAATTTATGAATAAAAGTTTGCTTGAGTTTAACACAAAAAGTTCAAGAGACATATGTCATGTAAAATACCACCATAAATGATTAAAATTTAACATTTGTGTGGCACTGCAAAAGACTAATTTATTCAAATGCTGAAAATAGTTCATCCAAAGAACATGCAATGGAAATTTTCAAAAAAAATAAAATGATGGATTTGATTTTTTAAAAATAAAGTTAAGATATTACATTAAATCAAATTTGCATAATTTATTATTATTATTGATAACCAATGTTCATCCATGTGTGTTCTTTAGAAGATTGTTATGATTACCAACCTTAGCAAATTAATTTGGATGGATGGCCCTTAGAAATTAAACACAACAAATTTTTATAAACCCCAAAAGATAAAGGTCCTTCCCTTGGGTTCAACTTCCCAACATTTAGGCAAGGGATAAAACTTGACACTAAATCCCCATAAATGGAAAGTTGTCTTCTACTTGAAACCCAAGAGGGGGCTAATTGGAGACTTTTCACTTGTGAAAGAAATGAAACTATGCACTTTTATGGAATAACAAAAAATCTAATACCCTTTGCCATAAGAATATTTTGAAAGAAATTTGGAATATCTTACCCTACCCCACAGTTGATGTTAAAAAGGATTATATAGCCTTATGTCTTGGTTATCAAGGTTCCATTCCATTTCTTAAGATCCATTTACTTGGGGGAAGCCATCACCTTCTTTCTGATAGTATTATGTATGATTTTCTAGGGGGCTACGGCTAAATGGCATTTTTCTCAAGATTTTTAAGTCGAGAGTCTTGAAATTCTCGAAATTGGGACTCCCGCCATTTTGGACACCCATAGTTTCTTGTGGAAAACTTTGATTGAAGTGAGGTCTAAAGAGAAGTTGTAGCCCTTGTTGAGAAATTTCCAATGATATGTGGCACATTCTTATGCACATGTAAATTAGGGCGATTTTTTACTTTTAATGGTTGGGAATCAAATTGACACTTTGACTCACAACCTTTCTTTTGGACATAACTTGTGTTTTAAGTATTCAAATGGATAATGTGACCCCATTTTGACCATCTACATTTTAAAAGCTTTCCAATGATATAAGAAAGTCTTCAATCCAATGAATTTTGACCCTTCAAATCGTTCTTTAAAAAATTGGGAATCCATTGGAACTCCAACTCCCAAAATGTTAGTCCACTTGGGAGTGTGTGGGCTCATTTCACACTCCCTCACATTCTTGGTAATGTGAATGTGACTCCCAGGTTGCACTTTCGGCTCACACCTTTTTATGCCCTTGCCTTGGTCGCAAACCCAAGGCTAGGGTCATGACACATACTATTTACCAATTGACTTTTTATGGGAAAAAATAAATTTTCATATCTAACATGTAGCAAAATTTTATTAACTTATTCTTTAAATGATTGCCAATTCAACTACATAAAAAATCCGTAAAAAACATATTCTGTCTATGTACATAAAAATGCAATTCATTATAATATAATGCATGTAATTTTTTCACATGCATATCTTTTAAAAAATGAACATTAAGAACATAGGACACATTCTTAAGCTTTGATGAATTTTCATCATTATGCCTTCATTTATATAAAATTTCTTCATATTTTGCACATAAATACCAATTTTTACACACCAAGTAAAATGTTTTTCCTCTTCAAATTTTCATTTATAAAATCTAGCATATAAAAGATCTCAAAAAGCTCATATGTGTTGCCATGTGATTACAAACCTTGTACTGATTGGGCCTTCCACTTAACCTTTAAACATCACATCAGGGTGGACCAATTTGGTCATTCTTTAATGCATATATTTGTCTCTAGTGTTTAGGGGTTAATATCCCAAAATCATTCTCCTAATAAACCTTCCTTTTATTTAGCCATTGAGTATTTCCCACCTAATTGCTATAATTGAAAATTTTCCCTTTGTTAGTTAACATAATCACATAATTCCAAGATTGCAAATTGGGTTTTTATTATTGATATTATATCATCAACATCTAATTACATGTTCATGTTGGCAAATGTAAATGTGAATTAAAACAATAAGACATAATCCACAACATTGTTGATATTGTAGTACCTTGAAAGCTTCAACATTAATTATGTCATGAATTTGTAAAAATGTTGAAAGTTTTGGAAAATAAATTTTAAGGAAAATAAGTAATATTTTGGAATTTTAAAACATGTTTGACGTGGTATTTAAAATAAATAATTAATTAATTGAGACACTTGTGTTGAAACTACTTTTGTACTTCAAAATGACCTTTGTTAATATTCAATATGTGGGCCCACATTTGAAAGTAAAAATTAGACCATGTAGCTTTTGGTTTCTTTAAAGAATATTGAATGTTGATAAACAAACATAGTTTGTTGCACATAATCACAATCATATTTTATGTATACCAAGGTGGGATGTGTGCTAGCCCAAGTGTGAACATGTTACAAAATATGGTGAACTCAACGTATGAACAATGTTGTGCAATGTATATATCCAATTTTTCAAGAGCCAAATATCAAAGGAAATCATACTTAAATTTCATGGTAAATGTGCTTTCCCTAAGTGTGAACTTGTTATTCAAATTATTTTTCCTTCCAAAACTTGATTTGCTTAGCTTATTTGAAGTTTTAGTCACAAAAATAATCAAAATTCAATATTTCCTACACCTTAGGTTTGAAAATTATGGAATAGATTCCAATAAATCCTAATCATTGATATCTTTTCAATAATATCAAGAAATGCACCCAAAGTCATCTAAACTTGCTTTTTTATTTAATTGAATTACCATTATGAAAATTATTTAATATTCAATAACTTTTCCACTATATCTCCACATGTTATAAAACCAATGTGTTACACCCCTATTCGTTGAGAAATTTCCACCAAGTGTGCAATCAAATACCTTGTGGTTTGAGAAATCTCAAAGTGACAAACTTTGAAAGCCTATTTTCCTTCATATTTTGGATTTTTGTTGAATTTTCATTAACAAAAATTACTTAAAATTCAATATCTCCTACATCTAGTTGGTCCATGTTTAAACCCATTATAGAAATTGGGTGAATTCTACATTTTTAATATTGTTGTGCAAGGTCTATATCCAATTTTTGAAGAGTCAAATATGAAAGGAATTCATATTTATATTGAATGGTAAACATATATACAAGTGTGAACACATTAGTCAACTAATTTTTTTGAACCAAAACCTATTATATGTAATTCATATGAAATTTTTGTGATAAAAATCACTCAAAATTTAATATCTCTTGCATTTATGTCCAAATATTATGAAATAAATTTCAATAAATATTCCAACTTACTAAAATATTTTGAACAATTATAATCATGCACCCCAATTCCTTTGAAATATTTAGTTGTGATTTAATTTAATTTTCAATGAGAAAAAATCTATATTCAATAATTTCTACATCATAAATTGAAACAATATGAAACCAAATTAGTGCACTTCTATTTGTTGAGAGCTTTTCTTTACTTTCTCATTTAATAGGTAGTCAAATTCGGCTAAAGTATTTTTTGGATGGTCAAAACCTTGGTTACATCACAAAATCTTTAAAACAAACCTTTGAAATAATGTCATTTATTTAAATAACATGATCTAATGGATAAGGACTTTGGTCCTTAAACATGAAGTGAAGGGAGACGAGGGGTTTAAATGGCCTTCATACATTGTGTCCTAAATTAGTAATTTAAGTCTTTAGCTTAACTATATATGTCATTTAGATTCCTAGCTTAGATTAGGTGGCTTGGCCAAACCTAACCTAGTCCACTTACATTGTACGTATTTTAGGGTAAGTGATTTAGGTTTTATTTAACTAGGTTAAATGGAGCTATGTTCTTATCTTATGGTAGGTCACATACAAGTGCCTAGGCTAGGCAACCTTCACGAACCTACTTAGCCTCCTAGCAATAGAAGAAAAAGGAAAAAATGTAACCCATATATTTGGTACTATATACAACTATATGTTATTTACAACTAGTTTTGGTTGTTTTTGCAACTATTTATTAATTTTGGTCATACCTACAACTACATTGTGATTATTTTTTTCTTTGTCCTTCAATATGGACAACATCTAACGACATTTTCATCCAAGAATAGCCTTAATATGACCCATTACTTGCAATAGGGACAAAAATTAGTTGCACCATTGTGGGGTGGGCTGAAACCTTAAGGGTATAGATTCTAAAGTGTAGTAGGATATATATATATATATATATATACATTCAAAATGTATATTTAGGGTATGTATATGGGTGTATATGGTTGTATTTAGGAAATAAATTAAAGGTATTTTAATGGGTCGATTAGGATATCTAATTTAATCTAACCTAGTCTAACATAACTTATGTTAACCTAACTTACATTAACTTAACCTAGGTGCCTAACTACCCTAACCTAATTATGTATATACATACTTTAATTTAACCTAAGTATCTAACCTAACTACCACAATTCAGCAAAATGGCCCGCATTGGAACTATGATTTACATGTCAAATTATTCTATTGCTAGGGTTTTCTTTTGTCATATGTTTAAGGTATTCATTTGTGATCTATTTAAGGTTTAAGGTTGTGAAATCTATAAGGCTTAAGAACCATTTTTTTTGGTTGTATGTATACTTGGTCAAAGGATTTGGGTTGTTTAGCATTTAAGGTTTTGAATTTTTGGTTTCCTAAGGTTTATGGTATTCAATTAAACCATACCTTAAGGTTTTTGGGTTCTATAAGGTTTTTAAGTAATTTCCTTATTTCATATGTTTAAGGTCTAGAGTTTTGGGTTGTTTAAGGTTTAAAGTTTTTAGTTTCCTAAGGTTTAAAGTATATAATTAAATAAAACAAAATTACAAATGTGGAATTTTTTTAAAATATTGTAAATTCCTAGTTGCAACATAATAGAAAACAACATGCAATCAAAAAGCTCTTGGTTCAAAAAAAGTTTTTTCTCCTAGTTAAACCATACCTTAGGGTTTGTGGTTGTTCATGTCATTTGTTTATGGTTTAAGGTTTGGGGTTGTTTAAGGGTTTATAGTTTTTTTGGTCATGTCCAAGGTTTCTGGTTTCATGAGGTTTAAGCTGTCTAATTAAACCATGCCCTAGAAGGTTTTTGGGTTGTTTATCTTACATTATTACAATTGTCGTGGATTCTTGTATGCCAATAAATAATGTCTTTTTAAATTAATAAAAATATTTTAAAATAACTTGGATACTATGTAAATGTCATTTTGAGTCCTATAAACTAAAATAATCAAGTGTCTAAAGTAATTTTTTAAAAAGGAATCAAAAGGAATGCATAAAGTCATACAATTGATTTCAAACTTTTTATACAACAAAAAATATGCCCCCTTCTATGAAAGTATATGTTCATTGGATGAACTTGATGAAAAACCAAATCAAACAAAAATTTCAAAGTCTTAAAATTTTGAAGGAAAGGGCTGCGAAGCAAAAGACTCATTTTAAAAATCATTTGATAAAAAAATTATGTTTAATGGGTTCAAAATGTTTAGCTTTAGATGCAGGTCACATGTGCAAGAAACAATCTTGCCAAAAAACATGTTTAGTTGTCCATTGAAACTCATTTTGGGATTTTCTGGGATTTTTTACGTTTTTGGCATTAAACCAAAATATTCATACACAATTATGTATGAATGTGAAAAATCACCATTAACACATGAATTATCTTAAATTGGACGATTCAATTTTTCTTACTTAAATTTGTTCCATCTAAATGTTATGTGTAAAAAATAGCTCTAAAAAATCCTTAAGTCCTTTTTTCCTTTTTTTGGTACCCCAACCGTGAATGGACCCCTATCCTTTATAAGTTGGTAGGTAGATTGTATGTTTCTAAGTAGGTAGGAAAATAGGTATGTTTAGGTAGGTAGGTCATTGGTTGCACCACTAAATACAAAGGATAGTCTAAGGTAACCTACTTTAGCCTAATACTAGTCTAAAAAGACCTACAATAGCTTAGGAAGTTAGTTTATGGTAGGCTACATATTGCCTACATTAATAGCTTAGGAACCTAATTTATTGATGTAAGTTACATATAACATAAGGTAGCATATACTATTAGCCTATGAATAGTTTGGAATAACCAACATTAACCTACAATAACCTAGACATTAGCATACATGCAACCTTATATACTACCTAGTTAATACATACCTAATAAGGTCTAGCCTAGGTAACATATAGGTACCTCCCTAAAATACAACACATACCTAGTACCTTGCCTAGGTAGGCTAGATACCTACCTTTTTAGTAGGTACCTAGTATGTACCTAGGTAACCTAAGTACCTACCTATCAGGTACTAGGTCATAATAGTTTTATAAGTAAGAGGTACTTGGATGTACTTGGTACTAAGACCTACCTACTAGGTATTTACCTAGTTAAGTAGCACGGGTTCCTATTGCGTACATACTAAGTACATACTAGGTAACTATTAAATATTACCTCATATAAATACTTACTAAGTACTACATACCTTACTAAATATTACCTATTGAGGTAGGTAGGTAAATAGATGGATAAATAGATATATTAATTTAATAGGTACGTAGGAAGGTACATTAAGTACATTACAAATAGGTAGTTGGGTCAAGTACTTTAGCCTCATGTGTCTATTTATGCTTAACCTAAGTATGTGGCCTTACTTAATGCAAATATAATTTGACTATCTTGATTGAATGTGTAACTAGGTTAAGTAAATAATGTATTGTTTGAAAATGGATGTGAAAAAAATCCCAAAGAAGAACTTGAACGTAATTGTCAAATACCAATTTGATCCAATTCAAATCAACCCAATGATAAAAGCTTACATTAGATATAAGAATTGCAAAAAACCTTGTTCATAACCAATTTATTTCTTCCAAATTCCTCGACTTTGTTTTGGTAAAAGAATATATATATATTTGTTGCATTAATGGAGAGAACTCGCATAAAAGATATTTGTGCACAAAATTGCAAGACCAAGTACCATGAAATAATAAACCATCCACATTTTTTACTTGTGAAGGTGAGATAAAATGGAAGATATTACATGTTGGTTTTTTTTTAAAAATCATTGAATGAAAATCTTGAAATAACCAATGATTTCTTCCAATGATGCTAGCAACCTTGAAACCCATTCTTGTTTCAACCACCAAAAAAAGTTCATCAATGTCATAAAAACAAAGCATTAAAAATTTTACCTCTTATTTTCTAGGTAGTTTAATCAAAATTCATTTGATTCACATGTAGTTTGATCAATATTTGTTTTATTCACAATGATGTACATAAAACATTGACAAAAGTTTTTACTTAGTATCATTTTTTAATAAAAAAATATTGTGATGTGAAACTTGGATGTTGGGTGCCTAGTTCACCCAAAGATGTTAGTGTAAAACTTTCATTTGACATATCAAGGGGTTTAATTAGTTCAAAGAAAAACATATCACAACAAAATTACAATTGAAGGGTAATATGAAAGGTACTTTTCAAAGTATGTCAAATTTATTATATTGACGTTGACAATTTTAACAACACCTCCAAAAGAAAGGAAAACAAAAAGGCAATGTTCAAAACCCCACCCCCCCTTCCCTCAAAACCTTCACCCAAACACACAATAGAAGAAGCAAAAGAAAAGCTTGCAATGGTGCTATTAGTAGAGCTTTTTATTGAGCTAATTACTTCCATAAACATCTAGAAAGTACATAAGTGGGGAAAGAAAATACCAAACAAATAAGGTTGCTGAAAGGGCAAAAAGGCAAAAAGAAAAAAAGAGTCTAAATAATAGTAGGTCCACCAATAACAACAAGTGGAACAATAATAAATAATTTGTGGAGATAACAACAATAGTAACTCCTTTGGGCAATTTGATTAACATTCATTTTCATTGATAATTAGTTTGATCAAAACTTGTTTTATCCACATTGTGCCAAGACAAAAACATTTTTCACCTCGAACGGGCATTTAATCAATGTTTTAATAAATTAGTTTCTTTTGCATAAAGTTCTAAGCATGCCAAAATTTTGATATTGACACACATCCTCAAAATATTGTTTCAACAAGTGGCAAGGCATGGTTGGTATTTTTCTTCAAAAGTTTATTAAAATAATGTTTCAAGCATTAAAAACGTTTGATCATTATTCTATGCATACATTATATTTTCAAAATGTCTTGGAATATTGTTTCAAACACAAATTGTGTTTAATCAAGATTGAAATTACACCAATATTTTTGAATAATGATTCAAACATAGATAAATTGGTCACTATTCAACATTTGTTCCATAACATATAGAATATTGTTTTAGTCACATATTGTGCTTGATTAGTACTCTAGTTAAACAATCATTTCTATGCATCCATTGGTTTTGGTAAGCACATATGCAATTTGATCAATATTAAACATAATCAAACATAGACCATTGTTTCAACCCCCACAAAGGCTTGTGGGTACAAAAATTGCACTTGAAATTAAGAAGTTAAATGTTTTAAAACAGAACTTTTTTGAAACAATGTTATACCATATTGGACACCTATGGCATTATTTAATGTGCACTGTAAAATCCTCTTTGTTCTAAACATAAAAACACCACCATTGAAAGTTATGAATTTCAAACCATATTCAAGAAGGCAAAACATTCCCTCTCCACCAGCATCCACTTCCAAATTTGGATGAAACCAAAACAACCATGTATCAAACAAAAGTATGAATAGAACCACACAAAATTGAAATGAAAACATTACAAAGTGTAGAAAATACCTTTTTGTAACCATAGTATGAAACACACATCATCATCATCCTTATCTTCATGAATGTTGACATCATAATTATTTATGAGTGTAAAAGTAGTAAATGGTGAATTTTCAACCACACGACCTTTAGTGTCAAGAATCTACAATCTCCTCCTCTTGCTCTCCAACATTTCCATCACTATAAGAAATTTTTATATCAAATATTGATTAAGTTTTTTGACAAAAATAAAAGCATTTTTTTCAACTTCAAGACTATGGTGAACATACTTATAAATAAAACAAAAAAATTAAGAAGCTACATAACTATTGTGAATAA
>Ga0209611_10003643_pt1 | contig 26610 bp, 21 predicted proteins | sample S1TSphgellanicum_3_FD_187693 | JGI IMG/M metagenome (GOLD analysis project Ga0209611, IMG submission 187693) | Host-associated microbial communities from peat moss isolated from Minnesota, USA - S1T2_Fc - Sphagnum magellanicum MG (SPAdes) (version 2) | ecosystem: Host-associated > Plants > Peat...
ATGAGCAGCAGATTCTAATATTTTCAGAGGTAGAAGCATTCTGGGACTCAGTGGTTCCAGGCACTTCCATCAAGGTCATCATAACCACTCTTGGACAAATGATATCTTATGCTCTGGGAAAATGGGTGTGGAAAGCTAGCATTCTTCCCAACTCCCAAGTTCCAGCTTTCTTGAAGGGGTTCTTGCTTAGATGGTTGTAACTTGGAAGGAACTTGGACTGGGTCTGCTTTATGGAACTTGGCTTTCAGTTGAAAAGTGTGGAGCTCTGCACAACAGTATTTGAGATATGGTTGGTCCCTCATCGACTTTGGAATTATGTGAAGGTGGAAGGAGTTACAAGAGGTTTCAAGGGTTTCAACTGGAGAACAAAGATGGCATGTTGGAATGTACAAATTGGTCAGGTCTTGTTTTTTGGTTTTCCAAGGGTAGGAGGTTGAGTACTTATTGGTACTCAATCCTTGCTCTGTGACCCAGCTTTAGATCCTTGTGCTGTTTCTTCTCACTTAAAATTCTCTTCCTTTTTGCATTTCAATATGTATGGAAGTTTGTTGGTGACGTGCCCAGCAGTACCTGCTTGTTTTACCTGGCTTCAATTGGGTAAGATTCGATGACCTCAAGTTTTGAGTATGCATATAAAAGATTGCCAGAAAAGTAGAGAATTTGAAAGACCATTTGCTAGCTCATAAAGAATGTAACTTCCACAAATATGATTGAAATTTTATCTATGAAAATTTGTGTCCTGTGTCCAGAGCTCATTCTACAGAAAATCCTCACTTGTACAACAGAAAAACTTGTACACAAATAAGGTTTGCAGATCAAGCAGCTGTAGCACAATCAAGCAAAGTCTGAGAACAGTTCTCAGAATACAGCATCTACAGACTATGTCTGAAAGTTCATAGCAAATCATCACTAGTTCCAGCCATCTTCAGAAGTCTCTGAAGATGCACAAGAATTTGCATAAGAATTTTGCCAAGCTGCAGCTACTTGCTCCTGCCATTTCTGGTGGCTCCACCTTGTGTAGAATTTGGGTTGTTAGGATCCTGTGGTTTTGGAGGTTGTTTGATCTTTGATGGCCCAATGTCACCAAAAGAATTGAAGTTGTCCTGTGGGCTATTGCTACCAGCAGCTGCAGAAACACCCACCTGCTTCACCATCTGATGCAGGTTCTTCATCTGATCTTTGACACAAGACATACTGAGATTTTATGGGGATCAAGTGGAGCTGATGCTGCTGATGATCACAGTGATTTCGGAGACTTCTCCCTTCTGGATTTACAATCATGCACATCAGAGAAAACAAGAAGTAAGTAGCGTGACCTTTCTTCACAAAGACAGAGTGGGTTCTTGTCAAAAACCAAAGAAGAACAGCAAGCTTCCTTTTCATCCTAACATTGCAAAGTCACGAAACAGACGGCACTGCAAGCATAAAGAAACAAGGCCCTATGTCGGTCGCTTTCCATTAGGCTACTGTTATCACATCACACTGTGTGTAACAACAGTTGCAAGTAGGACAGAAGAAAAAGGAAGTAACATGTAATCACCTGCACTTTCCGATAGAGGTCGATGCGGAGTCGGAGTAGCAACACCTAACTGAATAGATTTCGTGTGCAAATCTTTCTTGGTTGCGCAGCTAACAACTACAAGCGAACTTATATTCTCTATGCTTGATAAGCTAGAGTGAACTGATTTGAGAAGACGGAGAGGAGATTGAAAGCAATGCGAGAGGAGGCTTGATGTGAATTAATTATGATGTGTGAGTCCAGCGATGGCTGTAAGCCTGTGCACAAACTTGGGACAAACTTGGAGTACACACCAAGTTAGAACAGACGGCGGAGACATTTCCGACTGCGTGGTGGCAATGAACGTCGGCAATACACATACCTGTCGGATCCGGCGGGTTCCGGCCGACTGTGCTGCTGAGAAGTCTCTTGTGAACTCCGTTGCAACCGATCCAAGAGGGCGGCGCCCAGCCTCGCAGTTCACCACTGCCGCGTTGTCTGCCCATGGACGCAAAACTGCAAAACCGCCAGACGTAAATTCCAGACCTAGTAGAGCCATCACTAAATTAACTGTGTCTGTACCATGTCTGTATCATGTAACAGCACTGAAACATGGCAAAGAAATCACGTCCTTGCAGCTTCCTGTAGCGGCCGGTAGCAATTAGGGTCTCTTTCTATTAGGCTGCTGTTATCAGTTGTTACAGATAGATTATGATGTGATCACAACAGTCTGTAAGGGTGTAGTGAATCATGTTAGGAATTCTAGGAACACATGTTCTCATGAAGAAAAGGACAGATGTCATATTGTGGTGAGTCACAGGTTGACTCTCAGCTCCTACAATTGGTCAATGCTGGATTGGTAGAGATATGAGATGACTGTGAACACAGGTACAAGAAAAAACATAATGGAGAGTTGTGAGATCTCAGAGAATCTGTGATGAATCTGTGATCAGAGGAGCCAGAGGAGCGTAATGGAAAGATATCCCTAATCCATGCAGACGGAAGTGAAAAAGAGTTGCGATGAGTTGTGGCGCAGTAGTAGTTTCTATCCATCTTCAAGCTATTACTTGCCACGCACACTATCACTCACGGAAAACCCCCAAAATTAGCCCGTCGGACATGCTCGGTGCTTGATAATAAACTACAAAACTATTACAGGCGAAGTCGTCTTCAAATCTGCAACACACGATGGTGGATAGAAATTGGATTGCAACTCTCCAGAAACTGCCAGGAATGTTTCTAGCACTTGCATTCAGACTTTTGCTTTGATTCTCATTTTCAGGCAATGGGAAATTTTTCATTCGGGCAAGATCGAAATATTTTTTGTATGAGAGTGGGCCAGAGGTGTGCATTCCAGTGTGTGTATGAGGGCGGTTCTTAGGGTTGATAACCTTGGTTCTCAACAAATAAAATACCTGGTTCTGATATATATCAGCCCGTCTTAACTTTTTTTTTATAGAAAAGTTCAAGTAACCAGAATTGGCAGATCTTTCATTCTGACTGTTTTTTCAAATACCTGGAACAGATGGTTATTTAAAAAATTAAAAGAATCCCCCACGCTGGTGTATTCCATGGCATAAAAGGGACATTAGGTATGTATGAAATAGCAGCAGAGACACATAGGTAGGTATGAAATGACAGAATCAGCATTGACATAGCTAGGACATGACTGAATCAGCCACCACTGCCAATTTCCCCGCCTGAAAATCCTAAAGAATAGCTACATATGGTCCTTTTTGTACTGGGCTTGGCAAATGAAGGCTTTTTACCTGGCACAATTGGCCAGTTTGTTGTAGGCTAATGGAATGCACTAAAAGCTAGGGGGAATACCTGCAGAATTGGAACTGCTGCAAAAACATTTGGCCTTCTAGTTAGAAACCAAGGGGAGCCTGAATAGGCCTCCTCTGCTTGTAATGTACCGTGGAACAAGCCTGATAGGGTCCATTCCACCTAGGAACTTGTGGAACCTGGTACAGTGAGATACATTCCATTAGTTGGTAACGGGTTCTACAAGGGCCTGTTCCAGTTCATAACTGGTGTTCCCCATCATTGATTCAAATCACAATAGACCTGGCATGACCAGTTCACTGGAATCAGCAGATTGACCACCACTCCTAATTTAAACAATGATGCTTAAAGTAACAATCGATCTTTTGGATCAGCTTTCGGATCTCGACAATAGAATTATCTACACCATTCCCTAAACTGATGGGAAGGAAATTTTCTTGGAGTTCCACACAACAGTTGCAAAAGAAAGGTACACTATTATACATAAAACATTGTGGCCATTCGTGCACCATCACATTTGATGTCCCATTCAGGAAGATTCAATACCTATTGAACATGATGCTCATGCACATATTCTCAGGTCAATGTACCAACAATGAAGGTCTACCTAGCATACCTTGACTTTAGGAACAAAATCACATAGCATTATCAGGACTACGAGAATTTAATCAATTCATTCAACTCTTTAAGCATGGACATATAAAGAAGAACCCTAGCATTATTTCTAAGTCACAAAACTACTCCAAATTATTTGTGCGGATGACTTGTGTGATAGTGTCGACATCTCAATGCATCTTCAAAACTAAGGCACAATGTTTAAAAAAAAATCTCAATTGAGAGAACATCGAAATTCAGCAAATGGATGTTTCTCAAAATCCATTGACCCCTCTTTCCACAATGTCGGCCCATTCAAGAAATTCATAGGTTCTCTTTTAAGTATGAGAGAAATATGCATACAAATTTTGTAGCATACTTTCAATCTTTTCCACAATGCCCAATTTAGAAAAGGTTTGGACTATTAAATTGATGTGATAGTTCATACAATGTACATCAATCATGAATGGTGGATTGTGATTTTTCAATTGGACTATCACATTTGTTCTAATGTCCTTCACCTTATTAGTTTCAAAAGTGATTAGTTTGCATACATTTTTTTCAAAGTCAAATCACTGAAAAAACACCACAGCATCCACCAAAACATATTTCAAATCATTATAAATGGTCTCATCAACTTGTTTCAAGGATAATAACAAAGTAGTCTGCTACCAATTTCAACCAAGTAAGCATGTATGGAAACCTGGGACTACTAATTAATAATTATAATTTCATTGTAAGAGAAAAAAAGGACCCTAGCACCTTCAACTAAGATTTGATTTGTTGACAATCACATCGTGCATGCAAGATGCCCTCTCCCAACCAACTACATTTGACTAATGAATTTTCGAAAAATTCTTGACATCAAAAAAAAAGAAGTAAAATCTTTTTCATATTCTTGTAATCAATAATAGGTCTACCTTCAATTAACATGTGAAAACAAACAAAAAGTTGAACCAATTTGTTTTTCCTCTTTTCAATAAAAACATGGCAAACTTGCTACTTATTACAATTGTATTTTCTTGAGTGCAACATATAAATATTCATTCTCAACATGGACAAAATCCTTGTTCATGTAGTACTCACCAACTTTATAAACTCTTGGTACTAAAATGAAAGCTTTTCTCTTACCACCATGCTTCCAAAGCCTATTCAATTTAAGGGCTAACAACTTTTCCTTGCTCTTTATTTTGGTATAGTCTTTCATTAGAAACTTCTTGGCCCACCATTTGGCAATAGCAATTGTGCAAAAAAAATAATTTATAGGGTCACATTATTTAGAAATGGATGTGATGCACATAACTTTTGTGTCTAAATAATATGAATACTAGTACAACATTCATGTTTAATCAATACAAATAGATACAACATCCATGTCTAGAAAATGGACAAGACATTTGTGTTTAGACAATATAAATAGATGTATGATATTTGTGTTTAAACAACATGAACCTATGAAAAGTTTTTGCATGACTACTATTGTGATTTTGCAACCAATGAAATTAGTGATGTTGCATCTTACTTGTTGCACATTCTCATGTGCATACACCACTAATTCAACCCATGGAAGTTTTGCATTCCACACATTCTAAAACATGGAATCTTGTTCACATTCCTTTCATTTATTTAGTGTTTTTCAGATAAATTCACAAATCAATATCTAGTATAGGTTCAAAAAAAGAGTTAAGGTTTGAGGGTTGGTTGTTAATAGAGGATGTTACAACTATTGGTTGGTTCATTTTGAAAAAATAAATAATGGAACTTGAAGGTTTAGGGAGATTGCAAAGGTGCCATGTTTCATGAAAAAGAACTTTAAAAAAGAAAACAATGATTTAAAAACACTAGAACACTAAACCCTGAACCTATCAATCATGATACACTTTGAAAAGCTAGACGGCTAGACTAAACCCTCAAAATGTTGATCATGATTCATAAGGCAGTGAGCACACCAAAAAGTTCAATTGAGACCTATGAACTTAAAGTTGCAAGTTCTTCAATTGAAAAAGAAAGAATACAAGATTCCAAAAAAAGGACAATCAAGACTTGAGCAACAAGTCTTGGGACTTGAAAAATATCGAACAATTGTTTTATAGAACTGTAAACACCAAAACGCAAAGCTAGGGCTCTGGCAATCAACTTAATGTTCGCATCACATGATCTTTAAGCCCTCCTTCATCACAAATCTTTGAAATCAACAATTCCAACAACTAGCTTGACCCTTTGAAGACAATCACCAACTATTGGATTAAGAAATTTGTGATACCTTGGTCTTTCAAAAATATCCAAATAACATCATTTTAGCCTCATAGGCAGAAGGACCTTATTCTAGGTTGAAATCTGGCAAGATTTAGCCACTAAAAACAACATTGTTGCTGGTATTCTCCTTGGTCCGGGCAGGCTCTGATGCCTGTAAGGAGGGCATTATGGGTTTTTGTATTCCCTTCTGTATGGCTGCGTGATCCCCAACCACTTCCTTATCATTGCCATTGATGTTCCCTCAATTGGAGGGTTTAACTTTCGAGCAGATCCTTCCCCAAACACATGTTTTCCAAGTGTGGTTGCCTTGGGCAGTGAACCTTGACATGGAGAAGGCCCTGCTATTCGGACCTTACTTCTTTGGACATGGCCAAATTTTGTCAAATTTTTTTGAATCTGTCTCTCTAATTTAAAATGCTAGTGCAAATTTCAGTGCAATTTTATTCAAAGAATGAAGTTCACCCAAGGTCAAATAAGCCTGTGTCTACTTCCATGGAAATTCTAATTTGAAAATTCGAAGGAAACTTTGAATGAATGAATGATATTGTCTTAGAATCTTAGGTCAAATTTGCTTCATCTATAATTGACAGGAACGAACTATGTTAATTTCAGCTTGCAAATGAAATATTCAAATTTGAAACTTTTGGACAGGGCCAAAATTTTCCCCAAAGTGTTTTTTAATCTTTGTCTGTAATTCCAAATTCTAGTACCAAATTTCCAATGCAATTTTATTCAAAAGAATGAAGTTTAAAGGTCACCCAAAGTAAAATAAGCACACTAATTCCACGGAAATTCAATGGAAACTTCTTCTTCTCTAGTTGCTGCTTCATCAAAGAGGGAATGAGTGAATGAATGAATGCATGAATATATATGGTCTTACAAATCTCAATTGAAAAGAATGAACTATGCAATTTGAACATGCAAATGGTAGATTCAAATTTGAAGCTTTTGGACAGGGCTAAATACCCCCCCCACCCCAAAACGGCCAAATTTTTGCCAAAATGTTGTTGATGTCCAGTGCAAAGGAAATTTGTGTTGTTTGAAGTGCCAAAGGATTAGCTTGCTAAACTCTGCCAAGGTTTAGGGTTTAAGATCCGTCACAACGCTCAAGCTTGCCACAGATGAGCTGCAAATGTAGTTAAGCCGCAGCAGCTTTGCAGGAGTCTTTTGCCCTTCAGGAATTGGATTGGAGTTTGAAGATGTTACCAGAGTATTTCTGATCAAGAGCTTTCAATTCCAAGCCTAGCTAGAGATTAGTGTCGATATTGACGATTTGTGAGCCTCCGGTCTTTGGTTTCGGTGGAGGCTTTCTAGGGGGATTCCAGATATTCTTACTTGGATCTGTGAACGAAATGATATGAAACGCCTCTTCATTGTTGTGACTGCTGATCTCGCCACAGACATCATGATCGATCTTCCGTGCTTTGACCAGCTGCATCAGCGCCGCTGCCTCATAGTTCTTCATTTTTCCAACAAAGACCAATGTCAATTTACAACACGCGTGCGGAAGATTCAAGTCTGTGAGATGCCTGGCTGGTGATGAGCTTCAGCTGTGGATATTTCGCAGCAGGAAAAAAAAATACCATAATATTTCTCGGGGAAATTTTACCAACTACAGATATACAATTTTCGATGGAAGAGAATTAGTTCTAGAGACGCGGTCCTTGTTCTTGACCCTAGAAACGATAAACTTTCACAGCTAAGATGAAATCGAAAAGGAATCTAGAGGAAGTCTACCGTGGAGTAGTTAGCTGCACATCACGCAATACAGAATGAAGAGGCAAGTTACCTCAATTATCATGCAGCTGGAAGGTGAGAAATCAAGGCCGCCACACTACCCATAATCGAATATTGTTGGAAAAAAATCGAAGTGCAGTTGCCTTCAGCGCGCCCTCAAGGCACGCTCAAAGTCTTTGTTGCTTGAAGACTAGCTTGAGCTTAAATCCCATTTGGTGTAGATGGAATAAACGACAATTATAATATACTAGAGGGTGAAAACAGTGCCTCTGATCGAATGCATTGAGTTTTCAGAAAAATATTGAGAGATGTGTGTTTCAAAGGAAAACCCAAATTGTTTACAATAGGAGTCCAGGGACTCGGAGAAAGTTGTAGCTGATGATGTCTTCTTCTTTCCCAGTTCTTTCTCTTTTTTGATGCCTGTAATCGACTGTCAGACCGACAAGCAGATCACAAGAAACCACAATTGGTACCAAAAATGCGCTACACCTGCAACTCATACAAATTCTTGGCCATTTCAATCGCACTTCAATTTGAAACCCCCCGCATACCCACAACGTGTCCAATAACCTACAGCTTTAAGCACACTCAAACTGCCGGCTAGTGATACCTAAATCAGTCCCGGGTTTGGATCAGATGAACGGCAACTCCTCAGCGACAGACCTATAGTTTCTCGATAGCATAGCTCTTCCCCGAAAGAAACTTTCTGCAAGCTCGTCGGCCGCCAGAGCTCTCTAGAGTATTACATTTATATTATTTTATAAAATGACGAAATTTCTTCTGATCCGCTGATCAAAGTCCCGAATTTAGCCTACAATGTTTTTATTTAGGTTGATTTTATTTACGAAATTTTATTCGTGTTGCAGATCTTCACCAAGACTGGCCCGGGACGTTTTAAAATCGAGCAAATGAATTTCCGACACTAAGGGAAATTTTCCGAACTGAAACTCCGTGGAAATTAGACTAGAATTGCTTTGATTTCTTCTGGAAATTTCGGATCTGCTTGCATCACTGCTGTGACTTTTTTAGAATTGTGAATAATACCTTATTATATATAAATTGACTAGTCTGGTTTTTTTTAAACAGGCAAGAGCCCCAGCCAATGATTTTGTTTTTCAAATTTCAGATGTGGCATCATTGGTTAGCATAGCAAGAGGGATTTAGCAATAAACTGCTACCAAACTAAAAGAGAGTTCAAATGTGGCAAACTTTTCAATAAAGCTTTTTTTCTAAAACTTTTGGAAATCTTTTTTTTTTAAAAACGGGAATATTGTTACAGTATATTTCTTTTTGTGCAATATTTCGCACAAAAAAAACGCTGGGCCCCAGCATGTGTGTGTTTTTTCCAGACAAATTTTTATTGTGTCTTGTACAAAAAAAAAATAAAATTATTGGAATTTTTTCTCTCTATATTGTAGATTTGAGTAATTTTGCTAACTTTTTGGAGAAATTCACCAAATTTTTGATATCATAAAATTAAAAAAACCCCTGGAAAAAACTCCACTAAAAGCAAAACACTGGGAAAATCAAGTGTTTTTGGGGCAACTTCAAAATTGTTTGACAGTTATCAGAAACAGGATAGACACCTGACGATTATGAGGCGGTTCTCAGCTGAGGTTGTCCACAAAAAGCAAAAGAATTGAGTTTTGATTTATAACTACTAGTGGGTACCCGTGACCTTCAGACACTGTGAAGTCCCCCGGTTTCTTTAAACCAAGAGAGAGACACAGAAAGGCGCAAAGCAGTTTTTTTTTTAATTTTAAAAATTTACTGTTTTTGAAAAGTCCCCCATGAAAACTTCTACAGTACCCAAAATCAGCAACGACCATACCAAAAACTTTCTGAAAAGTGACTGCTGATAACTTCCCTCAGTGGGTGTTCTCTGGAGCAAAAGTTGCCGAGCTCCGTCACACACAGTCCGGACCGGACCCGGCCCGGCACCCCGTTCTTGACGTCGGCTATCCTTGGTCTCCATTCCGCGCTAGAATGTCGTAACCTAATTTCCTCCAATAGCTTTGCCCACAGACTGGGAACAGGAAATTCCGCCCTCCGATTAGCGCCGGGCCCGGTCGGCCTGAAACCCGAGCTCCGTCAGGGACGTACTGAATTTATATATAAGATGGTTCTCAAAAAAGATTTGCAAGAAAATCAAATAACTGCCTCTATAACCACCAGTGTTTTTTTTCTCAAATTCCTCAGCATTAATTAGCTGTAAATGGCGACTCTCCTGGTGGACTAGTAGAGTTTTCTTGGAATCCTGCCTAGTTCTGGCGACCTACAGGAACAAACTGTCTAAATATGGTGACTTCTAAGCTTTTTTGGTCAAGATATGGCGAATTTTTTTTTAAATCTCAAAAATCCCTTTGTTGGATTCGCCAGCCCTTTGTTTTTTTGGACGCCAGGATACGAAAATTCACCCAAAAAAAATTAAAAACACTGATAACCACCCATTCTTTCCCAGTTCCTGTATGAAAACTGCCAGTGCAATCAGGTTGGTTTCTGAAATAACTGGAACCAAGGTTGGGTTTTTTTTTTCTCTCCCCCGAAAAAACCCAGAATCGGCAGTTGTCTGATTCACAATTATATTAAAAACCGAAAACAGACGGTTATTAACAGAATCAAATACCCACCCAACACTGGTTTTCAATTACCAGATTTCTAGATTTGGTTCCAGTTGGTTGGCAAACATGTAAAAGAATGGTTAATTGTTTCTACTTAATTTCATATCGCTAAATCTTCCTATGGAGGAACCTCTTTGATTACACTGCAAAAATTCACAAAACAAACATTGAGCTTTCGTATAATGTTTAGTTGCATGTCCACTCTTCAATAATTCACTTTAAAATAATGATCGGTAAGAAATAATTGGGCAGTCAAAAGATTGAATGCAAATATTCTAGGCTGTTAGAAGCAGATTTGTTTTTCAAACTTTTTTGCCAATTTGTTGATTTCAAGTAAATGGTGGTAAAGATGGAGCCACTTTTTTGTATCAAAAAGATATGAAGTAGAAATGTTGAGGATGCTTCTATATTTCTGACCTAGCCAGTTCAAAATGTGGTGAAACTTTTCATTGTTTCCAAAAAATCTCAAAAATATGGCCAAAAAACCCTAAAATCCTTAGGGCTTCATCAAAAGAAAAAAATCATGAGTGCCAGAAATTTCTCCACAAAAGGAAGGCCTAATTTTATTATTAGGAATTAGGATGGGGCATTGGGTCAGTCCCCAGTGGATGCACTGTTATCTAATGTATTCAACACTATAGGTAGTTGTAACTTTGCGACAAGTTCAACCTAATGAACAAGGAAACTTATTGCCGTCTTAGAGATTGAGGAGAGGAGAGGCGGGTCCATGGATTTTGGAGACTAGTTGTGGTAACACGTTAAATGAGCCAAGGGCCCTGCTTGTTTTTTTCTCTTGTGTGCCCATTTGCCCGTCCAAGACACATTTTGGGTCCTCTTCATTCTACACATTGACTAGAGTGCTCTTGGTATTGGAGCTATTCTTGGTCGATTTGATGAGGAAGGTAAGGAATATGTTATCGCCTATGCATCCCGAAGCAACAACAAGGTTGAGAGCAACTACTCTTCATACAAGGGGGAGTGCCTTGCTATTGTATGAGTCGTCATACATTTTAGGCCCTATGTTTATGGCACTTATTTCACTTTGTATACCGACCACCAACCTATTAAATGGTTGATGACCAACGATAAGTTTACTGGTAAGTTAGTTCGTTGGGCATTTATACTTCAGGAGTATGAATTTAAGGTTATTCACCAACCTAGTATTACACATTAGAACGCGAATACCATGTTGCAGAGACCCCTCATTACCTCTGAAGATTTCTCAGAAGCCAGGCAAAACGTCGACCAAATTCTAGCAATACATGTATCTAATGCATCTAGTTATCTTGCATTACTACAATGTAACCTGGTTACATTATGGATATATGGGAGGACTTAGACACTTTGAGGTTTCTTCAGCATGGGGAATACCCTCCCCAAGTTACATCAAGTCAACGAGATTGCATACGACAACGGTCCAAACGTTACTCATGGAAGGACAATCACTTCATTTGATGCTTACCACAATGTGAAAAAGTGATTCTTCCACCACATGAATGGCATGGTCTTATTCAGAAGGTACACTCGGAGCTTGGACACTTTGGAGTTAAGCATATTTATAGCCTTTCACTCTTCATTACCATTGGAGAGGCATGTATGTTCAAGTTCGAGATGTCATTGTTAGGTGTGAACAATGTGACACCTCATGCTTTCTCCACTCCCTATTCAGGGCATGTTCTATTGTTGGTCATGTGATTTAACTGGAAAATTACCACAAACCTCTAAGGGTAATGTCATGATTATGATTGAGCACTTTTCAAAGTGAATCAAACTTGTTGCATTGCCGAACAAGTCATCACACAACACCAACTAGGTTTTTTTACAACAAGTCCTAAGTAGGTTTGGAATTTGTGCTGAGTGCCTTACTAATCAAATACCAAAATTCAAGGGAGAATTCCAAGACCTATTTGACCATGTTCTCATTGACCATCGCCGGACTTCAAAAGATCATCCCTAAGCTAATGGCCTTGTAGAAATGATTGTTCAAACATGCAAGAAGGGACTTTGAAAGATTTACCTCACTAGGAACAAAGAGGATTGGGACATGGCCTTCCCTTACATCGCCATGGGTTACAAGATGTCCAAACACGTTTCTTTGTTTCATTTCTTTCCTTACTTTTTACTTTTTGAGAAACATCCCATTCCACCCTTTTCCATTACTGCTCAAATGCACCAAGTTGTGGACTTGGACTCTCCATCCACTTGGGCCAGGGTCATTGCAGAGAGGGCTACTCTATTCAAGAGGGTTATGCCCATGGCCATGGAGAATTTGTCCATTGCACAACATTGAGACACCTTACGGTATGCACACACACAAGGTGGCACTTACAAATGTAAGGTGGGACAATTTGATGTTGGTGACTTTGTGTATTTCCAACAACAACCCAATGATACTTTAGACACTTCTTCCAATCGGATTATCTTGAGGATTAAGGTGATCAGGCCTTCAGGTGTGTTGGAGTTGTAAGGAGCTGATGAACGCATAATTTGAGATGATTCCAAAAATTGTGCGCCCTGCCACTTGCCGAACTTGGATCTTACCATCATCACGTCGACTTGGATTCCTCCACTTGATTATCCATGTCAGGTATGTCAAAGGACAGATGATGCTGATCAGATATTGCTTTGCAATAACTATAATGGTGGATATCATCTCTTTTGCTTCAAGTTGGAACTCACTCAAGTTCCCACCGGCAATTGGTAATGTTCATCATGTTCTCCTACAGCACCTTGATTTCTACTCAGACCATGCCACACTTTTCTTGGCTTAAGTTTGGGGGGGGGGATACATAAGAATTTCATCTCAACCTTTTCTTGTGCATTGTATATATATGTGTGTGCATATATTTTTGGTTGAATAGTTTTTACCTTTGACTAGTTTTAATGTTTTTGTTTAGTAAAGTTTACTATGGATTTACACCTTTACAACATTGTACATCACGACACTACACGTCACAACAATAAGTTATTATTTTTTATTTTAATTTATTTTACTTTAGGTCATTATATTGTATTTTAGATTATTTTAAGTTATTATACTTAGGATCAAATAATTTATAATAACATAAAGTATAATAATTTAAAATATAACTTGAAATAACACATATTAACTTAAGGTATAGCCTAAGGTTAATTGAATAATTTAATTTAGAATAACTTAAAATCTTATAATAAATTAGTTAAGATACCTTAAGGTAAAATAATGTATAATAGTTTAGAACACAATAATTTATAATAGGCTATGATAACTTATAATAACATAAGGTATAAGTTAGAATAACTAAATTAGCTTAAAATAATATAGGGTATATCATAAAATAACATATATAAAATATTTAATAAAAACATAAAAATAAACCTATTTACTACAATAAATTATAATAATGAATTATGTTAATTAGTAATGAACCATGATGTTTACATAGTGATATTATGGTGAAATAACTTTCAGCAGGGTGAAATTAATAAATGCAATGAACTTATTTCACTTTTAAGGTCCCATAGTGATTTAGGCTAATGAACTACACCCCACTTTTGTAGTAATGATTATTTGTCCTTTTGAACCATATTAGGTTGACAAGGGGGTGTCACTAGTTGAAAGGCTTAATCGGTTTTAAGTTCCAGACCTAAACCAAAAAATATAAAAAAAAAAGTCATTATTTTGTAACAAAAAAAATCATAACCTTAAAACCTTACACATAAAAAGTTTAAAAAATAGAATGCAGGTACTACAAAACATAAAATCACACAATCAAATACAACTCCTACAAATTATGATTATTTTTAGGTATTGCAATAAAAAAATTTCAACAAATTTTTTTTTCGCAACTTCCATCAAATGATGGAAATTGCAGATATAATTAAACTTTAAAAAGTTGTACAATTTTTTAAATTTGCATTTAATCTAATGTATATAAATTTTTTTAAAATCTCACCCACCATTTCTCGATCGAAATTCCCAATCTATATTAGGAGTGAATTCACCATTTGATTTATAGATTGTCACCATTGTCAACTTTAAGCCACATAGATTGCTTGATTTATCAATTTTTAGTTCTGATGGAACAACATTTTGCTCCCCAAATCCCAGTTGTAATGAATCAACATTTTGCTTCCCAATTGTCGATTTTGACAAAGCAACATTTTGTTTTTAAGCTTCCATATCACCACCACCTTTATTTAGTCTCTTTCCTCTAGCCATCACAACCTTCAACATTAAAAAAAAACCACCATTTCATTGTTAATTGTTAATTTTAATGAACTAGACCAAAAGGACCAAAGCAAAAAAAAATAAAATAAAAAAGGTGATGGTAGTTTACTACCATTGCCTTTTTCACAACAGCACCACCATAGAAGAAGGCAACGACATTGTTGCCGTCACCCTCTTCATAACAAAACCATTGAAAAAGGCGATAACAATTGTTGTCGCCTTTTTTTGCAACAAAGCCATCAAAGAAGGTGATGGAAACTGCAATCTTCTTTTTATTCTCAAACACAGAAAAGAAAGTGACAACATCAAGTTGCTATCGCCTTTGTCGTTGCAACACCACCATAGAAGAAGACAACATCACATTGTCAGCGTATTATTCTTCTCCGTAACACCACCACATAAGAAGATGATGGTAATGCATTGTCGTCTTTTTCTTTTCAAACACAAAGAAGAAGCCGATGACAACAACTTGTTGCCATTACCTTCTTCGCTACAACACCACCAAAGAAGAAGGCAATGGTAGCAAGCCATCGCTTCTGCCATCTTCTTGCATTGTCATCATCTTTTTTTTTTTTTTTAAACACAAAGAAGAAGGTAATAGTAGTTTGTTATCATCACCTTTTTCACTACAACAACACCACAAAAGAAGATGACGAAGCATTGTCATCGTCCTCTTCTTCTCAAACACAAAGAAGAAGGCGACGATAATAGTTTTTGTTATTTTCATTGTTGCAAGACCTCCAAAGAAAAAGATAACGATGCATTATTATTGTCTTCTTATTCTCAAACATAAAGAAGAAGGTGACGGCAACATTTGTTGTTGCCCTCATTGTTACAACACCTTCATAAATGAAGATGATGGCAGCTTGTTGTTGTTGCCTTCTTTGCTAGAATAACACCACAGAAAAAATTGACGACGCGTTGTCATCATTTGGTTCTTCTTTTTAAACACAAAGAAGAAAGCGACGGTAGCTTGTTGTGTTGCCTTTTTCGTTGCAATAGCACCACAGAAAATGAAAACAGGGCATTGCCATTGTTTTTTTTATTCTCAAACATAAGAAAAAGGCAATGGCAGCAAGTTGCCATCACCTTCTTTGTTGCAACAACACCATAGAAGAAGATGATAACACATTGTTGTCATTTTCTTCTTCTCAAACACAAAGAAGAAGGTGACGGTAATAATTGCCGTCACCTTCATCACTGTAACACCTCCACAAAAGAAGATGATAGTGCATTGCTGTTGCACCATTGTCTTCTTCTTAAAATAAAGAAGACAAGACACATAAGAAAACAACAAAAAGAAAACAAAGAGAAGGGAGGAAATTTACTTTCAAGCTCCCACTCTACCTTCTCATTTTTGGTTCCTGCTTCTACCCTCTCACTTTTGCCCTCTTGGTTTTGCCCTTCCATTTCAAATGTTTTGTTTTCAAGTGTTGCCATTTTTGTCCTCCCATTTCTGTCTCCTAGTTCTGCCCTCCCTCTTCTACCCTTTCACTTCAAGTTCTCCTAAATTTTAACAATAAAGTGAGTGCAAAATGAGGTGAGTTAGGTAGGTAGGAGGGGGAAGGTAGGTAGGAGGGAAAAACTTTGGGGCTCAGAAGAGATTGAAAAAACAAAAGCCTTGGGCAAGAGGATGTGTTTTTGGTTCATTCCCAAAATGGCTTGCACTGGTGGCTATTGGTTACTCCAGCTGAAATTTGGAACTCAGATGCAAATATTGGTATCTTGAACAACATTTAGCATAATTTTCCAAAAAATCAAAAAATGTTCTATGCATCATTGTGATTTTTTTGGGGAATATTTTTTTCATTTCAACAAAAAAATCAGGATATTTTAGGAAATTTCTTTTTCTTTCTAAATAAATTCAACTAATTTGCTAATGTTTGAAGAAATTCGCCAAATTTTCAATATCAAGAAATTGGGTGGTAACTACAGTAGTTGAAAGAAGTTGAAGTCTGAAGGGATGGAGGTGACGCAGGGGGAGGATGTTAAATCAGCAGTGGGTCCTGTTTTATTATACACACTTTGGTGTAATGGACACTAGGAGCATATTATGCATCTTAGTCTTTATTACATGCCCAAAGCATGCATAACAGGACCCAAAATTTGTGCCTAGGCATCATCCATCTTTTTCTCCCAAAGATGGTGGATCGGGCCAAGGGCAGACCTGCAAAGAACACAGTACAAAAGTTTTGTGCTGTGTGCATTGTAAAACCCACAAAGAATAATTGGTTGCTTCTAAAAATCATATAAAGATTTCTTTCTGAAGATTAAGGCATGGTCTTTGAGTCCAAATTTCACATTCCCTGCACCAAATTCTGTTTGCCTCTCATATGTCCCAATTGGTAGTATATGTTATTGACAATTGCACTTTCCAATTCCAGTGCCAGGGGAGATATTACACATCCAGGATCCAAACCTGCAATCATGAAAGTCATGGTGGAACATGGATTTATCATGTTATTCCTAATTGCAGTTTCCAGTTCCACCATGACTTCTCGCTCCTCTCTCAGAAGGCAATGGGGGATATACATATCCAGGAACATTCAAACTGGGTTTTTTAAAAAAACATTTTGTGATGTAGCTGAAGTGGCAATCATCCATAAGATGATTTAGCCAGATTTGATTACATTCTGGATATGAAAGTAGGAAAAATACAGAATCCTTCTATATTCTTGGCTACCTGCTGGAACTTAGCATTAAAATCTGGCAATCTGGAAATTGTGTTTTGGAAATCTGGCAAATTTCAGCCATTTTTTCCATGGAAAATCACTTGTATAGGTCGAAATCATTTTTTCCAGGTTGAAATTCAGCGAAATTTCGCCCAAATAAAAAAACACTGCTTCAAACTCTAATGAGTGAATTTGAATAATATGCACCTGCCTCTAACAAGGATATGCATACATGTCATAATAATGGTTGAAATAAACTCCAGGAATTGTGTACAATGTCAAATTTGAAAATTCACACAAGTTTGGATATGGTTTTCTGCATAACCAGCAATTATATCCATGTTCATATCCTGAAAGAAAATGCATATTTACAGGTATATAACCTTATGTAACAACAGCGGTGAAGACTTGGCTAGAAAATCAAATGGTTGAATTAATTAGCTTATATTAAAGCTAATTAAGCTAGGCTACATCCCAGAAATAATATTTTCTTGTGTTCAATGGATCTCATGATTATCCTGGGCCAGCAATAAATTACTTTGTAAGAGAATTCCCGAGGTGAAATTTCCCAGGGTGCTTAAATAGTCCACTTGCTGCCACCTCCATCGCCATCCCCATTACAGAGCTTCGTCCACTTGCTCCCACCTCCATCGCCATCCCCATTACAGAGCCTCTTCCACTTGCTCCCACCTCCATCGCCATCCCCACTACGGCGCTTAGTCCAGTTGATGCCACCTCCATCTCCATCCCCCTTGCCTTCCCCGTTTCCCACTTTCTTCGGAACTCTTCCTGCAGAATGCATGATTATGGTCATGTCCCGTGTAGCTGGAGACCGAGGAGCAGGCGAAGGTCCACCATCCCCATGGGTGTAAAGGCCGATCAGATCAGTACCACTACGGTTGTAGATTGACATATTCCTATCTCGTCCCATGGACTTTGCAAGACGTTGAAAACTCTGTTTCAGCTCTCTATGATTAAAGAAGCTGCAGTTGGGATTCTATTTAAACGTGATCAAGAAAACAAACAAAAAACATGCGGTTAGATATCTATCAACCGAAGCGACACTTTGCAGGATCTTTTAGGAATATTGAATCATCGGGAGTCTGGAACAGATTCATATTTGCCTGCTATCCTATCTTGAATTTTGATGCTATAAGACGCGCGTACTTGTCTTATAGAGCGGAAGATCAGAGCTGTGAAACAAAAGAAAAAGTGAAAGGATGAAGTCTCATGAGAGCGGTCGACGGCGGATATAACATGCTTATAGGGCTGAGAAGTTCAAAACAATCAGCCCGATTTGCAAATGAAGAAGCATGCGCATGTTGTTACCTGAATCGCTTTTACCGAAGGCGAGATCAGTCGGGCGCAGTACTGGGCACCTGCACCCCGAATTGATGATCGACTAGCTGCAAAACTCAGATCTTCGTTGTGCGCTTCAACAAACAATCGAGCCTACTGTCAGAAGATCAGCTTGAAGTTACAATAGCTTTCTTTGAGAAGATGGAATTAGATGTTGATTCTTGAGACAACAGATCTCTTTTGACACCGAGGCATTAATGGACTGATATGTGTTATGGAAGCGGAGGCACGTTATATAGATCAGCCTCCGTTCCTAGTCGTACATATAACCGACTACAGGGCTTCGATCCGCTTCCCTCTCGCCTCCCGTGCAACTCCATGGCAAATTCCGACAGCATACGACTAGTCCGCGCCGGCCTTCGACGGCTCGTCTCATCTCTACTACCGTCGCCGCGAAATTCATCATGATCAGATGTAAACCGGTTACACAGAGCTACTCGCTTCATGAGGTGGCAGCCACTGCTTTAAGAACTGCGCGGAAACTGCCACAAGCGACATCGACGACACAAGAAATCCAAATATACAAGGTGCTGTCCACCTTCCCGGATCCGGCCGAACACCAGCCAATCTCCGACGTACCGGTCGTTCAAACTGTAATAACACTATCTGCAACGACAGCGCCCGACAATTTTACAGGCCTTCAAAACACCTCCCCAAAAAACAAAACAAAAAGTTTTTGCGAGGAACCGCGGCTGAAACCACGTCTCTCATCTCATCATGCACACAATTCTGGTGCAGGGTAATTTCACCATTGCCATCAGGCATCTTCATGAGAATTTCCGGAGCTCTAGTTGGAATTTCTTCCAAATTGCAGACATGATCCGCGATGTCGCACGGTAAGTTAGCAGCTGCTGAAGATTTAGTCGGTTGAAGAAACTGGCGTGAATTTGACCACCAATTTTCTTTTCTTTTTTTAGTGCAAGGATTTGGTGCAAAAGTCGGGCCGGCTACAAATGGGAAGGAACCATCGAAGATCGAGCTCGCGAGCGGGAAGCAACAGAAAGCGAACCCTCGCGAGCCCCTCACGAGCTGCCGAGGGCGCCGACACAGTGCCGACCGAGAGACCGTGGCGGCTCCTGGACCACTATAAGGTTTCTTTGTCAACTCCACGACCAACAAATTTAAATCTGTCAACGCTAGAATTTACCACTAAGATTTACTATTTTACCCTTTTGTTTATTCATTTGACTTTTAGAATTGAATCTTGACCAGGGCTTATATTTTCAGAGTTTTGCTATTAAAATGTTGCCAGGCAAATTGTTCCGGGCAGGGTTTTTTTTTTGGCGAAATTTCTCCAAAACGCGAAAATTCAAAAAATAAATAGGGAATATTCTAGAAAAAATTCCCGTTTTTTCTTTGAAAACTCCTCAAATCTGGAAAAATGTTATTTTGGAACTTTGATGCCACATTTGGACTCTCCTTTAATTTAGTAGCTGTCTTTAAATTAGATTTTTAATTCTTTAGACAGGTTCTAGAAATCTGTTGTCATTTAATGCTAAATCCCTCTTGGGATGCTAGCCAATGACTCAACATCTGAAATTTGAAAAAATGTCACCTGTCGGGACTAGAAATGTGTCTAAATATGGCCTTTTTTCATTGTTTTCTCCAAAAATGGCGGTTTAAAAATAATCAAGGAAATAAGTGACAGAATGTTACGATTTCAGGTTTTCCTGGTGGCTGGGATGTGAAAATTGGTCACCAATTTTTTTTTAAAATTAAAAAAATCTCATCTTGAAATCAACTGAGCTAATCAACATGGTTAGCTACAGAACAGGAACCCAACAGAAAACTGTTTCCTGACCAATTACCATGCATCCTTCATGGTGCTCTGGTGGGTGCTGGTTCACTGTGACCTCAATTACACAACCTCCATTTCTCCTTCTTTCCTGGGGGGTCTAGTATGATGAAAACCGCACTACAAAAAGAGAAATTGAAAATTGACCAATTTCTGTGCCTCAAAGAATTGAATTGAACACTCAAGTTTAGATGACAACCCAGCACTTAATGAACTGTGCTTCCGATACACCCAGTACAAGTAAATTGAATCGCATAAGTATATTAATTGCAAGGATTCATAATGTTAAGGTTGCGCTTACAATTTGTCTTTGTCAGGACCAAGATGGAGATATTAGCCTTTGAATTTTATGATCTTATTCTGGACAGTGGTTCTGTATTTTGCAAATTTTCCCATCTTAGCCACCCAAAAAAGCCAGTGCAAAAAAGTACAAAGGGTCTTTTGGGGGAAAGAAATGCAATTCCACTTGGGTTGAGTTTTATTGCAACTTTTTTTCCTCTTGTAAATGATCGCCAACCCACCTACCTCGCAAAATTGGTAAAAATGAAATTCCACTTGGACTGAGTTTTAATATAACTTTTTTCAAGGAAAAACAAAACCATGAAAACCTAGCCCTTGTTTTAGTCACACTGCTTATTTCAATGGTTCATGGTGCTGCTACCTCAGTAGGAGGAGAGCCAAGAGGCTTAGAACATGTTGCGTTTGAAGACTTCACTGTGCTTTTGGACTGATCATGTCGGACAGTTGAAAGAGACTCGATTACTTCATTGAATTTGTGGTCTACTCTTTTTATTCCTGCACACCACAAGTCATTTATTGGGTTGTACACATTGGTAGATACTAGGGTAAAAGTACAACCTACCCAGCTGGTAAATACTTATCCTACCCATTCCATTTCCTTATTTGACCGGGATACATCTCAGTCAAGTATAACTCTGGCTACTTTTGCCCAGTTTTTCTATGAAAATCGTAAGGAATTGGTCAAAAAAATGTTTTTAAAAGTAAAAAATGGCAATACAATTGCCAGAAAAAATATTCATTGATGCAGAGTAAGTGAAACTGAAACCAATTCTAAATTATTCTTTAAGAATTTCGTAATTTGAAGAACCTGCTGAGAATAGCACCTCAAGGTTTAGTTAAATTGAAAAATGATCCAAACTCAGAACCCACAGGTTCATTACAAAACTAAAAATGAGGGAAACCTGAAATTGAAGGTTCTCACTAAAATCAAGAATCTAACAACATTGAAATATTAATATGCCTTCATTGAATTAGGAGAATTAAATAGTCATATCTTCTATATTAGTTAAATGGGTGGGAGTTGGCACGCTTCTCCTCAATTTCCCCCATCCTTTCCACCTAAACTCATGTCAGATTTGTTATTTGTCGGTTTGGCTTCCACCCAACTTCCCCTCCCACTGTCCACCAAAACTAACGTCCCCAACTCACCAAGTCTAGGTCTCCTTTATCTCTTTTGATATTATTTAAAATATATTAAATAAGGTCATGAAGGTTAATTTTGTACATCAATAGTCAACAGTAACAAGGAGCAGCTTCTTTTGTCTAGGGGCGAATTTTTGCACTGGCGCTACAAAAGAATTTGGAATTTTTGCCAAACTTTCCAAACTGCACAATTGAAAAAAAAATCACCGGCAGTCATATGACAAATATGATTCATGTCTTATGGAAAAAGGAAAGTGTTGAGCGATATCACTTTTAAAGAGATCTCTTGATGATGGATTTTTAAAAAAAGTTAAATATGTCAATTTTTATCTACCACCATATTTGTCAAATAGCTCTCATAATAGTCTGATTTGTGAACTAAATTGGGATTCGGACGCTTTTCCAAGCTCTTTCCAGGTCGGACAAGCAGTAATATGCGGCCACAGTGAACCAGCACCCACCAGCGCACCACTTGGCTGTTTTGTCCACTGGATTGGGTGCGATTTTTCATTTAGTTTTTGAACCCATGTTAATCACCATCATACCGATAGTCAAAAAAATTGATGCTGAACTTTTATTTAGTTTTTTCCCTGATTTTCTTTTCCCCAACTCTGACTTCAACTACCCTCATCTTGGCCCTACTAAGTAACAACCAGTGTTGGGCGGTTGGTTCTCAGGAATGGGGTGAAAATCACCGGTTATCACTTTTTCTCACCCGAAGGCTGAAAACTGAGTTTTTTTGGTTCTCACTAAGCTAAGAACCAGGCATCATGAAAACTGAACAGGTTCTCTTTGTTAAAAAAAACTTGATACCCATGTAAGGTATTTGGTCTAAACCCAATCCCTTTTCTCAAACTTGTTGTTCATAGGTTTAGAATGTAAAATAAGGTAGATACACTTATCATCAAATGCTAGCCTATCATTGAACATTTGGCAAATGGGTAGGTGTACAAATGGGTGGACCAATGTGCCATAGAACCAAATTCCCTATTTACTCAATTTTGAAAATTACAATTAGTTCATGTTGATTTCCTTCATATTTTTTCATGTCATTAATGGCACATCTAGAGTTTCTCTTTCTTTCAGCATGGAAGCAAAAATGCCATAAAACATCTCTTCCTGGAATATGATATGAATTTATATAAAAAAATGCTCTTAATTAGCCCATTCAAAAGTTCATAAAAACAATCTCAAAATTCAATTAATTTTTTTTTAACAATTAGCTTCCTTATTATGATATCTCATTAATTTCAAGTCCTTAACACACACCCCATCAATCAATGGATTGTATCATAGTCCATAAAAAAATGATAGTCAGAAGTACAATCCATGAATTTTGAGTTCAAAAGTCCATGGCTTTTACAATCTTTTAAAATTTATAAAATGATTTTGTGCATCATGGAAATATTCAAGTTAAGATCTTTAAACCAAGTTCATTTTAATAAATTTCAAGATCTATAAATCAACATGGGCATTGCAATGGCAACCATAAGGTAGAATTGACTTGTGTGACACCCAAATTAGTCCACCCATTTGTGCATGCACCCAAATCCTTTTCAAGTCTTCTCCATTTTGAGTGATTTAAAATGTTATAGAAATGCCTTCTCAAGTTCTACAAATCATCTTTGAAATGCAAAGACAAACAAGTATCCAAAAAAAATAGTAAAGAAAATACGTTTTTTGAATTACAAAACCCGTTTATTTTAAATTTTTCTTTATTTTGACCCCTCCTATTTCATTAGTGCATAACATTTTCAATTTTTGTTTAAATTGAGGGATTTAAATTGTTCTAAAATCGCCATCTTAAACTTTACAAATCATTTTGTAACTCTAAAGGCAACAAAATAATATTTATGGATTTTTTGAAAGGGTTGGAAAAAAGCTATGAGTTGTTTGATCAAAATTGTTTTGAGCAAATGACCCTATTCCTTTGAGGGGTTGTAATTTTCTTGCCTTTAATCTATTTTTGTCGATTTTTAGTGCAACAAATGCACCAACAGGAAAGTTCCATCTAATCCTTGGACACCATAAACAATGGGGCCTTCCTCCAAAAATGGTGAACAAACGTTGCTTCAATTGTTTGGACACTAGCTTACCTACCTTATATTATAGCTTTTTGCTTATAATTGGCCACTTAGGCAGCACCTATGTTGAAAATTTAAATATGTCAAATTGAATTTTTTTTCTTCAAAAATGATGATTTTTTTGAAAAATCCTTTGAACAAATCATAAAACGTTTTTTTTTTTCATTTTCATCATTTTTTTTAAATTTTAGGTTTTCAAAAATCCCCTAACTTGGGATGTAAAAAAAATGAAAAAAATCAATAACAAGTTTGTAATGAAAATCAACTACTATTACATTTGTAAAAACTAGATTTTAAAAAAATTTGATACTTGACCAGGTTTTCAACAAGTTAAAAATAAATAAAAATCAAACGAATTATCACAAACATATGTGAAATTATAATTGGTTAATTATCATAAAAATGTGGGAACCACCCAACATTGGTAACAACCAATCCATGTACTAATCTACTCACCCACCTTACTTACCCATTGATTTTACCTACTTACTCATTTATCTATCTACTCACCTTACTTATTTACCCACCTACCTACCTACCAATCCTCATACCTAACTAACATTTGGATGTTATCAATGTCAATTAATGAAGTTATAATGTAGAATGTAAATATTGCAAAGAATCTATCGATAGTTATTTTAGTCTTATTCAATGATAAATTAACCCAAAATACAAGTATTACACTCATGGGCCATTTTTCAATGCTAGTTCTAAACTTTCACCTTCACTTTGGAACATTTAATGCATGATATATTTATTTTAATAAAATAATAATTATTAAATTATTTTAAAAATAAAAATACATTTAAAACTAATAAGACAATAAACATTTATGACATTTTGCACCCTTTTCCATTAATTAAAATCAAACCTAGGTTGGATTTGGGAGGAAATTTTCATATACACCTTTATGGGGGAGGGGATGTTCAAAGTTAGCGTCATGTCATATTGTCTTTTACTTTGAAATGGTTTATTGATTATATTTGTAGGTAGATTAATTCAATTTGTTACTTGGGGATTTGCATACATATGAATTAACATATTTCCATTTTATGATTTTTGTAATGATAAGATGTAGGTATTACATATTTGGCAATTACTTCTTGAAGTTGAAGTAATTGAAGATATAATTCCCAAATGTAACAAACCACATCAACCAAAATATATTTTATGACCAAATTTCATGTATTAAAAATTTGGTTTAAAAAAACCTCTTATTTTCCCACCCAATGTGAATATTGTGAACCTAGTCCAAAAATTCAAAACATCTTATAAAATTCATATGTAAATATTGCATATTTTGGTAATTATTGCTCAAATTGGACTAGTTGATGACCCAACCTTAATATACAATACCAACTTATGAAAAATGTAAATTGAAATGCAAGATACCACAATAGCTAATGTATATTTGCTCACCCAAAGGTGGGTATTACATGATTAGTCCAAAAAACCAAGCCTTATTTTTGCACCCAAATGCAAGTATTATAAATTCAATCCAAAAATTCAATGCATATTTTAAGGTGGATAAAAGGTGAAACAATAAGCAAAGAACCATGTCAAATCGTCTTCAAAACTACATTTTTTATACATGTTTATGTGGTGTCATTGTGAAGCATTATTGCACACCTTCAACATGAAGATATGCACTCACAAAATCCACTTGGAAGTGGAACTATTATGTAGTTGTAATCTAACAAGTAAGGTGGTTCAATGTAATGTAATGAAGTTCACTAAAAATCTAATGCGTTGTGTCCACTTGGAAGATACAAAGACATTGTGAGTTCTTCCACCACGGACTCTTGGACTACCTTACGGGACTTCTTTGATGCCATCAGAATTCCCCAATAAGTGGATCGAGCTCTCCCAGAGCTCTGAAACCACGTGACGCACTCCCAACTCCTGAAAGGACTCAAATGTGAGCCCAAGTAGAAAGCAGCGGAAGAAGGAGGAGTTGGAGCACGCTCCCTAGCTCACAACACTTTGAGGGGTAGAAGGGTGTGTTGGAACTCCCGGATGGGACTAGGAAGAGTTGACAAGCTTCACTCACTCACACGGGCATGCACACAACCCACACAAAGTGGTTAGTGCATAGTTGGAGCACCCTTGGTGCTAGGATGAGCCACGGGCAACACGGACACACAAGATTCACCACAGCCCGGACTTGGGGGAAGCCACCACCTTCCCCCTTATATTATACTCTGCAGCTCTCCACGGGGGCTACATCCAAATGGCTCTTTTTCCCGGGACTCCCGAGTGGAAGTCCCGAAATCCCGCCACCTGGACTGTCGTGACTTTGGAGCCCCATAACTTTGCAAAAAAACCTCCGATTGAGGTGCAATCTGAAGCAAAGTTGTAGCTCTTGTTGAGAGTTTCCAATGATATGTGGCACGCCCCCTGTAGCTAAGTAAATCGGGTCGATTCCTGACTTTTTGTGGTTGGGAGTCAAACTGGCAGTTTGACTCCCGGCCCGTCTCTTGGCCATAACTTGTGCTTCAGATGTCTGAATGAGCAATGGGAGCCCATTTTAGACATCTACGTTTCAAGCGCTTT
>Ga0209611_10003644_pt1 | contig 26604 bp, 17 predicted proteins | sample S1TSphgellanicum_3_FD_187693 | JGI IMG/M metagenome (GOLD analysis project Ga0209611, IMG submission 187693) | Host-associated microbial communities from peat moss isolated from Minnesota, USA - S1T2_Fc - Sphagnum magellanicum MG (SPAdes) (version 2) | ecosystem: Host-associated > Plants > Peat...
ATATTATATTGTAAGATATTGTTGGCTATTCTCAATTATTTACCATAAATTATTTCTTGTTATTTTATTGTAGGCTATGGTTGATTATTCTAAAATATTTACCATAGGCTATTTTGTCATAGGCTATTATTGTCTATTCTAAGTTATTTACCATATGTTATTTAATTATTTTTATAATAAGTTATTATTGGCTATTTTATTGTAAGCTATTATTGGTTATTTTATTATAAATTATTATTGGTTATTCTATCATAGGTTATTATTAATTATTTTAGATTATTCTTGGTCATTTAAAACTATTTATTATAAGTTATTCTTAGTTGTTTTTAGACATTTTAAATTAATCCACCTTAAGTTATTATTGGCTATTTTATTGCAAGCCATTATTGGTTATTTTGATTTATTATACCACAAATCAATCTTGGTTATTCTAACATTTTACTACAAATTATTTTAAGTTATTAGTGGTTATTCTACCATATGCCATTTTTGGCCATTGTATATTATTTTATTGAAACTATTATTAGTTATTTGAAACTATTATACCTTAGGTCATTTCACTTTGAATGATTATCTACAATTTTTAATATGTTATTTATTAATTTCAAGTTATTTTAAGTTATTATACCTTAAGATAAAATATTTTATAATAACATTAAATAAGATGACCTTGAATAACCTAAGGTATAACTTGAAATAACATATAATAACCTATAATATATTACAATAACTTAGGGTATAATTTAGAATAACCTAGGGTAGCTTAAAATAACATAGGGTATAACCTAAAGTAGTTAAAAATATTTAAAACAATCAAATAAAAAAAATGTAGTTACCATAATAAATTGTAATAATGAATTATATCAACTAGTAGTTAAACATGATGTTTACATAACGACATTATAACAAAATAACTTAACCAAGGTGAAATCACTAAGTTGCAATGAACTTATTTCACTTTTAAAGTCCCATAGTGACTTAATAATTGAATTGCACTTCCACTTTTGTATTGGTGAATTTTCTTACACTTACATTTATAAATGTTTTGAGGCAAATAAGTGTATATAATATATTATATACCTTAGTGATTACAAATATTTGCGATCCATTTATCCCAAATTTCAATGATTTTTTGGAATGGGTTGCTATGATTAATTTTTCACGCAAAATGGATGCACCCAATTGTCAAACTTTATATTTGGGAAGTTTTTACTATTAATATGATTTTTTGGAATGGGTTGCTATGATTAATTTTTCACACAAAATGGATGCACCCAATTGTCAAACTTTATATTTGGGAAGTTTTTACTATTACTATGTTTTTTTGGACATGTTTCCTTTTAACCCAACTATATACAATACAATAACACATTTTTGAGCAAAGGACATGGGACAAATTATGATGTTATGGAGGAATATATTGGATGCACTTCATGAAGTGTAAGAATAGGACAGTTTTTACCAATGTTGGTTGGTTATTGAAAAAATAATCAATTATAAATAAGGGTAGGTTATTGATAACCTACCCACTATTTTTTTAATTTACTATAAACTAAAATCAACCCGGCTAGTAAGTAACATCTTTTATGAGTTGGATATTGATTTGTTAAAATCTATTAATTTATCTTTGTGCATAATTTGCACCCAAGTATTCAATCTTTAAACCTTAAACCCAATTTTCACAATATGCAATTTTGTGTTCCATTTATTCTTGAATATTACTATATCTTACAAATAACATTCATATGTTTTGTTTAACCATTTTGAAACATAGTATAAGATAAATATGCACATATGGGTTAAAAGAATCCAAAGAAGAAAATAGCTATGTGGTTAAAAAAAATGAAAATACTTCAACTTTAAAACCTACATAGGATGTATACTAGGTACTTTTAAGGTGAATATTTGAAAATTGGTCCTTATGCATAACATATGGATATTAGAAAGAAACCAATTGGGCAATTAATAGGTAATTAAGGGTATAAATTATTTTGATAACAAAATTGATAACATGTGGGTGACCTTAAAACTATTGAATTTGTTGATATTGATACTTTATGTGGTGAAAATCCCAATAAGACCTTGTTTTCTTAACTATGAAAAATAATAATATTACCGTTGGTTGTTACACCTATTTTTAAAAAAATAATTGAAGGGGTCATTTAACCATAAATAAATGTAAAAACCCATAGGGTTTTTGTTAGTGTTGTGCAATTATTTGAATTTAGAAAGAATGACAATTTTGAATGTATCATAAATTCCATATATTTAAAGAACTTCAAATAGGATTTTATTTATTTTTTACTATTTCAAAAATTTTGTTTAAGTTTGATTTTTTCAATATCCAACTACATTGTGATAGTATTTCGAAATGTATCATGGGTTGTTATACGTTGATTTCCTATAAAGGCATTGAAGCAAATGGGTACCTATTTTGTCAATGGTATGACTACATTGACATCATGAAAAATGGGCCATCGTAGGATGTGACAAGCCAAGATTGGTGCATAGTGTTGGAAGGAAGTGGGTTAGGGATAACTAAAATGCAAGTGTGGTAGGACAAGGTAATAACCAAGTGTCTACCCTTGGACCCACATTGTCGCAACTCTAGCCTTGGGGCTTGTGACCAAAACAAGGGCTTGCAAAGGTGCGGGCCAAAAGCGAGTCCGAAATTCACATTTCATGCTCTCGGAAGTGCAAGAGAATGTGAGGGAATGAACCTTCACATTCCCAAGTGAGTTCCCACTTTGAGAGTTGGAGTCCCAATGGACTCCCAAATTTTTAAAGGGCGATTGCAAGGGTCAAAATTCATTAGATTGAGAAATTCCTTATATCATTGGAAAAAAGGTCTTGGAACTTAAATGTCTAAAATGGGCTCGTATGACCCATTTAGGTTTTGAAAACATAAGTTATGTTCAAAAGAAGGGCCGAGAGTCAAATTGGTAATTTGACCCCCAACCACTAAAAGTTGGGAATCGCCCTGATTTCCTTACGCTCAAGTTGTGTGCCACATACCATTAAAAAGATCTTGACAAGGGCTACAACTTTGCTTTAGATTTCATTTTGATGGAAGGTTTGTCGAAGAAATTATGGGCCTCCAAAGTTGAAGGAATTTCGAGACTCCAACTTGGGAGTCCCGGGACAATATGACATTTGGGTGCTCACCCCATGGCCAGGGAAAGAGAATACTATAAAGGGGAAGGTGGTGGTTTCCCAAGTCCAGACCATGGTGAATTTTATGAGTTCGTATTCGTGGTTCATCCATGCATTAAAAATGCTCCAACTATGCACTAACCAACTTGTTGTTTTGGTTTGTGTAGGTCCATATGAGTAATTGACTTGCTTGTCATTCTTCTTAGTCCCATCCCAAAGCTTTAGCATGCCTTTCTACCCCCAAAGTGTTACGAACTAGGAAGCATGCCCCAACTCCTTATCCTTCCACTGTTTTCACATTTAAATTCGCAGTTGATTCTACCAAGGAGTTTCGAGGCGCATCACACACATGAGTGGAGATGTGTTTGCATGATATCTGAAGGAACATTTACTAAAACCAATGCAAATTCCCAATCATGTAGGCAATCCACCAAAGAAACATGCAACTAGGGACAAGACTGAACCATTAGGTTTTCAAAAGGTGGGATTTGAGAGTGGAAAATTTGGGGTGATAGGTTGTGGGTGTTTTGTAGTGTAATATGGAACGAAGAAATGCCAATTTCAACATGTGTCATTGCATTGAAAAAAATAGTGTGATCATTTTGCTCAAAATGAGTGACAAATGTAGGAGTGATCAATGTTCAACATCCCAAGAATGCAAGGGTAATAGCCCGAACTACAAAAGGGAGGCTTAACCTGCCCAAAGAAATAGGGAAAATGGCCTAACGATGAGCTAGGTGATTGATAAAACCACCAAAAGATCCCACACCAAGTAACATTTCCAATGTATTTATGAAATGAGTATCGAATTTAGTGTAATGTTGCAAAGTATTTAGGGATGGAAACATTGTATGAAACAAATAACTAGGGCGTTGGGCAAAACATAATGAAAGCATCCCAAAAATTGCTTAAAGATCTGCAAGTATAAATAAACTAAATGTTGTCCCAAGATCCTCATGGAAAGTCTTAACCACAAATGATTCAACAAATGATGTGGATCCCATTGGTGCACCCAAAATATGAAAACCTGACTTGGGAGTAAAAAAGTTAAGAGGAAATGATATAGAATAGTTAAACCCTTGTGGAGACCAAATTACACATTTCATTGACTACATTGAAAACCCCAATGTTAAAAACTCTTACTACAATTATAAAAAAAAAACAGGAATCACATTTGATGTAGGACTTACTATATATATGTGTACCATCCGCCAACAAAAGGAAAACATAAATAAGATGGACTACTCTTGTAAAAGAAACAATATGAAAATGAGCCATAAATAAGGTGGATTACTCTTGTAAAAGAAAGAACATGAAGATGAGCCAGAACACTCCTCCCAATGGGTCCCCTCACATCCCCCTCGTGTATCTGATTTTGACAAAGAGTTCTTAAATATCTTACACCTAAGTTAGGCATAATTTTGTGTTGCAGTCTAAAAAACCATAGGCATTTTATTTTTCCTATTCTTTTGAGAAGGATAATGTACCTCCTCCACCCCTCCCTCCCAATACATTTTCAAATTTTCTCTGAGTGCTTTATGCCTTATACCTAGTAGTGTTGGGCGATTATTAGAAATAATAACAATTCCCTCAACAATTATGATGGTGTGCTCATCCAACCAGTCTGGCAAAGGGTTAGTTAGTTACCCGACAGAAGGGTTCTGCTTGAATGCGCCAAAAGGAGTGGAGCCCTAAAATAATAAGATCAAATGTTGGCAAACCCAAAACGGCATGGTCAGGCTGGCAACCACATGAGACTCCACTGCAAAATAAATGCACCCATTTGTGTTGATTTGGTGCATATTCCAACCTTCATTAAAGGCTGTGGGACACCCCCCGTCTCCCCCCTCCCCCGCGGCCCCCTCTTTCGCCCTTCCATCACTTCACCTTCTCCTTTCTATTATTTGCCTTCCGAGTTCCTGCAACAAACAAGAGACCATTTGCCTCATCCCACAACTAAAAACTGGCCCATCACCAGCTATTTAATTCTTCATAGCTAAAGTAAGTAAGTACCAATTACATGCACCTGGCCAAAACCAAAACGCACCACATCACTGCAATCTCACATTAAATAATTTAAAAATTTGATAGTTGAGAATAAATACAATTGTATTTTGAATTTAAAATAGGTATCTAGTGGCTAGGATAATGGACTATGATTTGAAATTCCCATAAGTTTTGAAATTAATTGACAAATGCCATTAATCTTTTTCTCTTTTTTTGAGCCAAACTATTTGAGAAGCTATTTAACACCAAACATTATTTACGGCTATTGTATACAACTAACATGGTGGTCAAAGTTAAAATGTTGTGGTTGTAACATCATGCTACCCAGAATTTGGCTACAACATAACAAGAGTCATTCATTCGAATCTGGTGACATACACCAAGTTCCAGAGGCTTGTGCTAAGTGCAATCATCTAGTAACATTTAAAGAATTGACCCTTTGATTGGGAACTTCAAAATTATAAAAAAACTCCAATCCCCAGACCAGCCCCCCTTCTCCCTTCCCAAAGGCAAAACCAACTGGGCCTTTTGAATGCAAGGAACATCATCTCATTGGCTTAGTAGAATTTCCTTTCTTAATTGTGTTTATCATCATTTTTGCCTAGACTAAGCGCCCGCTTTACACTAGGAGTCAGGGCCAATGTTCAACCCAAATCCAGCATTCCTATTGGTGCAAAAGTTGAAATCATCCCCAAGGGCTTTACACTAAGAGTCAGGCTGAAATTTTAAAAATATTTTCAATCTGCCCCAAGTTACTAAGAAATGCTGAACTGAAAAAAAGGATAGCATCCAATTTGAGAAGCCAATTTGCAACTCTTGGGGCCAATGTTCTAGCATTTACTTAGTAACTAGGGGCCAAACAACAAGCCGAAAATGTTCAAAGTTGGCCCCAAGTTTCTTCGGCCCTGACTCCTAGTGTAAAGTGGGCCTAATACCCCACTTGTTAATCATGGGTACCTATTATTATACTTATGAAATTACAAAAATATTGAGCAAAATGTCCTTTTTCATTGATTACTTTGTAAGCTAAAACCTTGAAAGAAAATTGTTAGTTCTCCAGATGATGGATACCACATGCTCATGATAAACCGAGGTTTTTTTGTGATCCAGATGTACATGGTTGGGTGACTGGTAATGGATCCCTCTAGTATGGGACATACTCCAACCATCAAAGAAATAAATAAGTAAAGGAAAAACACCTGGCAAGGGAACAAGGGAAGAAAACAGAAAGGACCTAAGTCCAAACAAAAAACCACACCCGAAAGTGCAGAATGCACATTAGGGAGCCCTAAGAGGAGAGAACACGAATTGTGTTGTGTCTATCATAGTCAGCCACCAATGAGGTTGGTTTCAGGCTAAAATTAATCATCAAAACCCTGCAAAACTTTATTTATAAAACACACTAGAGATTGAGAAAATGTACAATTAATGGTTTCAGGCTAAACTATTCCAATCATTCAATGGAAGAAACTAGGACAAACCCTAATTTTGTTATAATGGTTTGAGCTAGGCATGAATTTGTGTAGCTAGTGGTTAAGTGGTTTGGCTATCTATAGCCCATAAGAAAAAGATTGTTGTAAAAACAGGTTCTATAGTAGGTAGGATAATAGGTGGCTACTAGGTTAGTAGATGCTTGAAAATGTTTAGGGCATAGGTAAGGGCTAGTGGGTTTTTAGTAGGTGGTGAAAACGGAAACCACCACTAGCGCTTGGTTCCACTAGTGGCTCTTAGGTCGCTTTTACCCCCACAACTTTGATGAACTGGGGTAGAATTTGATATTGAAATTTTTACTCCACCCCATTAAAAAGAACTCTAACTAGAAAGCTACACCCTTGATAATGTGTTGCACAAGGAATGCCTCTTCACTAGTTGGTAATTTTTTTAATGTAATGCTCATTATATTAGCAAGAATGATTACCATACAATTTTTAGGTAGTGGAAAGCCTTGGCAATGGGGCATTACACAATAAACTTGGGGCTTTGTCATCAACTCATGGGTGTAATGACTTGCTATTAGGGCTTTCCTTTATACAAAATGAAAGATTGCTAGAAGTATGAGGTATGGAGAGGGAAAATCATATCAACAATGTGTATGTATAAGATCATCTCCACCACAAATTGGCAAAGAATGTCCCATAAAATGCAAGTTGCTAGCTCACTTGAAAGTCATATTTAGGTCAAATGTGAATGATGGCCTCTTCATGCCCCACTTTGTGCACACATCAACCCCAACAAAACAATCTCCTTTGTGATGAAACTGAGATCTAAAGCTTTCCAAGGACTAAAATATTTGTAGGTCCCTAGCCATGATCATTCACTTTATTGGTGTAGAAAATTTTACAACTCATGATTGTCAAGGCTTGATTATCAAAAATTGGCTAGCTCAATTAATATAAAGAAACATATGTTGAGGAGAAACACACAAACATGTAAAGAGAGAAAACATGCAAAGAGGGAAAGAATTTTTAACTGTTACTATAACCATTTTGGTGTTTGCAAGAAAAAGACATTCAGTAGCCAATTTCAATCATTCGTTTCTTAGTCACTAAATGATTATTATCTACATTTGTTTTTGTAATTTTTTCTTAAACCTTGATGATGCACAAGCTTGCTCAATTTGCAAAGTGAAAAACATGGTAATGGAGTTCTTTTGTGTATCATTGCAATAAAAGTGCACTTGTTGCAACAACAAAAAAAATAAAATCAATGAGGCTTTCTTTCATTGCTTCATGCATCACAACCAAAAAAATTAATGAAGCTTTTCTTTCATTCCTTTGCCCATCCAAACAACAAAAAAGGAAAAAGGTTATCCTTTGTTCCTTCATGCATCACAACAACAAAACAAAAAAATTCAATGAAGCAAGATCTTTCATTCTTTCATGCGTTGCAACAACAAAATAGAAAAATCAACAAGGTTTTCTTTCACCCCATCATTGTGACCCAAAAAAAAAAACTCCTTTTTGTTTCATAGCAAAATTTTTAAAATCTTCTTTGTTCCTTTGCATGTTGCAATAACAAAACAAAATTCAACAAGGTTTTTTTATCTTGCCAAGGAAAATAATCATGAAAAACATGAAAAAAAAATTGTAACATGGCTTTTGGTATTAATAACAAATATCACATCATTATTGGAATGAGGAGAAAAAAAGGGTGGGAGTTGTAAAAAATAATCATTGGTTAACAAAAAATTGTCATAAGTTTTGTGGTAGTTATATGTTTTTATTGTGGTTACCATATTTATCATAGGTAACTTAAATAATTGGGGTAGAAAGTGGTTTGAATGAGAGTGCGATTCTAAACATTTTGTGTTTGGGATATAAATTATTTGTGAATGGTCTCAATTCACTTTTGGTGATTTGAGATTCTAAAGCATAGTGCACTATGTTTTGTAAGTTTTTTTTTGTGTTTCATGCAACTTTTCATTACACATGGTGTTTGTGTTTTGTTTTCTATGTTTTGGGCTTGGATTCTTGTGTTATTGTAAGTGAGCTTATTTTGAATTATTAAAAATGTGGTTTAGTTTTGTTTAGTGTTGCAACTAAACTAAGTGGGTTGAAAATTATTTTTTGTGTTTTGCATGGGTCATAGGTTGTGTTTGTAGGAGTTTTGTTTAGGGTGGAAATTATTTGCATTCATGGTTTGGTCTACTTTGCACACAATTTTGGTGGTGTTTTTGTAGGTGATTTTCGCTAATCACTCTATGAGGTGTTGAACTTCACAAGGGCTTAGTTACCTTAGAGCGTGGAGAGAAAACAAGTAGGAGCTACTCAAGGAACAACCTTTGGGAACATTTGAAAGGTGTTAAAAAACCACACAAACTTCTTATGGGGAAGGCCCTTGTTGTCATAAAGGGCCCACCTATTGTTTTTAAAATTTTGTTTCCGCCCCCCCCTCCCCTTTTTTTTCTTAAACAACAACAATTAGTAGTAATAGTGGGGGTGCCACCACCACCATTACCAAAAATTCAAGCTCTTGGTTAGTTGGCTTTCATCACTAATAGGTTGAGAGGAATATGGAACACACTCCACCCCTTGGTTGTTGTCATTAACATTTGTTGCATGAAGGTTGCATGGTAACATCTGCAATTACAACTTGGGAAGAGGGTTAAGGAGCTCCTTTCCTAGTCATCATCATTTTCATCATGATTGTAATGTGACAATGGAATTAAAAGGGAGGGAAGAAGGAAGGAAAAACAACAAGAAATAAATGACATGACAAGTGGGTAAGAATGTGCAGCTCCACATTACTATTGCCATTAACCTTCAAACTCCTCCCCGAACCTGGAAATTTGGGATTGAAAGGAAGTTCAAACGGTTTGGGGGGTGGGCATGGGATAAAGTAAGTTTGATACCAATCCATGCTCACATTTTGATTTTACATCTTTTTGTTATATTTCCCAAACCTAAAATGTAAGTTTGGCACCACTCTGAACCTGCCATGTATGTTTTTTTTTGTTTTTTTCATATTTTCTAGGTTTTATTTTTATTTTTAATTTTGTTGGACTTTTCATCCATTATTGGAACATTCCATCCACATAAGGTTGTTATTTTCATCCAAATGGTCAATTGTTCATCCAATATTTGGATGAAAGCTTTCCATCCATCCCCAAAACTTTGAAAGCCCATAACTTTCACATACGACATTGAATTGGAGTGTTTTTTGCATTGTTGGTTTTTGATTTCAAATTTGTAAGTTTGAGCTTGGAAACTTTCTGTACATATAATAAAAAACACTAACTACTTTGGATGTGACTACATAATGACTTAATTTCTGTGTGCAAAAGGTCCTACTTTTCAAAGTTTTGTTGTTGAAGGGCTAAGATGGTCAAATATGGATGGATCATGTGTGTAGTTATGTGCCATGTAATCTTCCTCTTGTGGATGGTCATATTGACCTTTTTTCAACAGGTTCCTACTAGGTTTTGTTGTATGTTGTGTGGGCAAGCCATAAGGGTTACCACCATGTTGATTCATGATTGATATTCATAAGGTTGGCATAAAGGGGTGTTTAACACCACCATTGTGAGAAGTGCTAGTCGACAAATGGTTTTGTCTTTAGTGCACCAAACAAACCTAAGTTTTTATTCATGTAGTTAGATGGTAGGAAATGCTTTAAGTTTTTCACCAATAGGACAGACAATTTGCTAGAAATTTGGGGGTTTATAGCTAGGCAACTAACAATGGGGCTCCCATTCACATGGCCTACTAGTCCTTTCACATTAGAGCCAATGTGTTTTCCTTTGGGAAATAGTTCGTAGGGCTTGTCACATTGTTATTTAACTTTGGATGACCTTAGCCCCAAATAAGTGGACGATTTCAAAGATGGATGTGTTAAGTTTATGAGGTGTTATGTTGTTTAATTTATGGGTTTTTATAGTGATGGTTATAAGCAGCAACATTGGTGCACATGACGACTTGTTCTTGATTTGAAGTCCAAAGGTGGAAAAAATCCTCAAAAGAACCCATGTATATTCCTTAAGGTCCATATGAGTGTTCCTTAGTTTTGTAAAATTGGCATATTAGTTTTTTCAAATATAATATGCCAATTGTTTTGAATTCATTCAAAACATAATTGTCACCTCCATAGGCATTACATTTTCGATTTTTTTGGGTCACTTTTCTTGTGATAAATAACTAATGGGTATCTAGTGGGTACCCATCGAATATCACAAGATTTGTTAAATATAAAATGTGATAGTTTTTATGTCATGTAAAGTTTTTGAGGACAAGCTTTATGGGAATTGGGCTCACATTCAACTTTGCCTTGTGGGGCCTTCATTCATGTAAATCTCGCCCTTTGAACTTTACCATACACATTATGCACTAGTTAAATTTTGACCTTTCTTATTCATTGTACATTTTGGCACATAAAGAACACTTGGTAGTTACCCTTGTCACTTCCATTTGGAGAAAGTTCTTCCATCAAATGTCCCAACTCTTCCATCAATAGAAGGAACCTTGGTTTTAAAATATAAGTGTGCATTACAATTATTTATAAAGTGTTCAAATAGGGGATGAAACTATTCATTAGAGGTCCAATAAATGTTGAAAATGTTAAATGAACATTAAATTTATAAATTAGTTTGCATTCAATGCCACAATTAAAACCAAACTTATTTTAACATTTGCACAAGTGTTAAAATGAATTTGATATTGATTGTGATGCTTAAGGCAAACCTTCAATAAGTAGCCCTCCTTTAGCTGCCAACAAACCTTCCACATTCACATTTTATGTCAATCACAACAATCTCATATTACATTTTATTATTTGATAAAAAAATTTGGATTTTATGGATGACAAAAACATGGTGACAAAATACCTTGTATTATCATTTATCCAAACATAATGAGGCTTTAGGAAAAGGCATTGGAAATGCCTTTTCCTAAAGCCTCATTATGTTTGGAGGATAGATGAATGAGGATATCATAGCGAGTTTTTAGCTCAAGAACATAAAGGGCCAAGAGAAGAAGCCTTCCCTTACACAAACCTTTCAATTTCTATGTTTTTAAAAGAAAATTGAAACCTAGTTTGGTTTGAAACCAGATTCAATTCCACATATTCAACACACAAACCCAATATCATAAGTTATGTTATAAAATTGATGCACCACCAATTAAAATTTGCCATGTGATCAGAAAACACATCATATCTATTCATTTTTTGACAATTAATTAATAAAAAATTGAACCTCAAAATAAAATAGAAGTAATGTAGCCTTTGTTGTTGGCCCAAGTGTGAATTGGGTATCGAACTAATGCTTCCTTCCAAAACCATTTTTTGTAATATAGTTGAATTTTCATTGTCAAAAACTACTCAAAATTCAATATCTCTCACAAGTTGGGTCTAAAAACATCCAAATCACCTTCATTAAATCCTACTCATTGGAGGGCTTTACAACAACACCGAGAGCGTGGCAAGAGGTGCCCTAGTTTGGGGAGGTCTCAACTTGACAAACAAACAAAACAAACAAATTACCTTCCTTCATAGAGAGATTACATGAGTGCATAATCGGGTTTGATTTGAAATTCCAACAACAGACAGATTCTGCAATCCAATTCTGGGTCCATGATAGGCATGGTACAGTTTAGGGTTCAGTCCCAGTAGGAGATTAATTCGGTAGGTTCCTAAGGCAGAGTTTTAAATGGTAGAATTAGCAGCCACGGTCGATTCAGTCATTTTCCTACCTAAACTTACACTCTGTGAGGTGCCATCTGTGCATTCCAGGCAATAATCTCCCCTGTTGTGCATTATGGCATCTGCGATATATTTATTATCCAGATCTTTACTTGTTATGGAGAAGGCAAGTAGCTGCTTATACAGCCTTTAAAGCACAGGTGAAATTCCGTCAATTTTTAAAACAAATTTCATATATATATATATATTTGAAAACCAAGTGATTTTGGAAGGTTTCAAATTTCAATTGCCAGAAGTGAGAAAAAAAAGGGTGTTAAAATTGTTAGGTTTTCAGTGTGTAGCTATGAAACTAAAGGGTTGTAAACATTTGTATTTTATATCTAGTTTATAGCCAGATTTGATTAATTTTTTTATAGGGATGACTGTCATTTTTAAAACATTTTTATGGGCGATTGCCACTTCGGCTACATTGAAAAATAATCCTTCAAACAACATTGATGATGTTGTGTGTGCTGCCGTTGCACCTATGGGCTGTGCCATGCGTATCTTACCGAGTATAATGGGCAATTGTGAGACTGTTTTATTAATACCTTCACTAAATGAATATGACACACCATGAAATGACTATGGGACATCATGTGAACATTGTGGAACATGGATGGAAGATGAAATCAAAACATAGGAACCTATAATACAAAGTACTCTACATTGGATGATTATACAACACAATCTTCTCCCCTGAAAGATTGTGGAACATAATTTTCTTGTTTAAAAAATTATGATTCATCCAAGTGAGAGGTCGAAGAGCACCAGTGTTACATAGCCTATAATGCTTTTTAACATGAAGATAAAAAAGTGGCATAATCTTTCATGACAAAATGTTAATGGAGCTAAAAAGTGTAGGGTAAGGCCTGAGGTTGAGGGCATTACTAGAAGAAGGGCATACACAAGGCAACTTGAACAAATTGTGGGCCTACCTTTGGCAATGCCCTCTATGGATGGCCTTACCAAAATGTAAAGACCTCCCAAAAAATTTCCACTGATGAGATTCTCTATGAAATATTACAATGGGGGAAATCTACAAGGTTTAGAAAATGAAAGATCCTTGGGAGAAAAACTCCAAGTTGTGTAAAGACCACAACTTGGTGCTTGTGGCAGCAACAAGATAGGAAATGGGCTTCACAGAAATTGTAGAATCCTTGCAAGAATTGGACAAAAAAAAAGTTTCGTCATGTAAGGTGATGTTCCAATACACTAAGGCCAAAAAAAACTAGGTCATTCCGAATCCAGCGAGGCAATTTACGATGCAACGCTTGGTAGTGCGTAAAGAAAGGGTCACCCTAAAAAAGAAATGTAGGTATTCATTATTAGGCTAGCTTGGACGGCTGGTGGGTTCATTGGTTCATTTATCATGACATCGGCGGGATTCGAACGCAGGAGCAGTTGAAGTAGGCGGGAAATTAATGACTTGAGTTACTACTTTACTTTCATAACCTTGAGAAAACACTCCGCTTTCTGTGCTGTTGGCCGCTGGCGTGGAACTCGAGTTACAGTCGTGGGTTACGGACTCGGGCTTGTGTGGCGGAATAAGGGGGATTCGCGCCGTCGAGAGCTGCTCCGCATTTCGACCTCTGCACCCCGCACCGTTCTCCTGAAATCCCGAGTCCTAGCCTCCTGGACATGGTAGTAGTCGTTCATATCGATGCGACGGACTTTGCTAAGCGCGTTGCAGCTTTAGGTCTGTTGTATGCAGGAAAAATCTGGGAAGAATCGGTGCAGTACTGCTTTTGTTTGATGCAAAGATAGTTCTGCAACTGGGAGCGAAAGAGAAATAGAGAGAAGAGAGGAACACACCAATAAAAAACACAACCACAGATAGAAGTTGCTTTTGTCGAGGTTGTGGCAGCGATGGCAACAGCCTCTCTACCACCGGGCTTCGGGCGGGCGCTTATGGGACTGCCTGCTGACCATATGGGACACAGCAAACCACCACATCTTCATCATCATCTTCTTCAAGCTAGAGTGAGTAAGAAAGTGTCCTGGGCTGCAGGGGACAATCTATGCCAGGTCATTCTTTTTTTCTCCTCCACTCCTGCGACATCTCTTGCGATTTAGATGCTTTTTGGTACTGCTGCGGTTTTCTTCTTCTTAAGAGCATTTGCCCCCGGTTTGTGATGCATTTCGTCTTCCTGCACGGCGGGCACATCCGGGCGATGTTGGGGGCTCTGGATAAGGTCTTATATCTGGGCTTCCTGAAAAGAGCCGTTCAAGGCTGAAGGAATGGCATGTTGGAATCCAGATCTCAAAGAAATCGCCTTCTTCCGAGTGTACTGTGCCGGATTCTAAACTCTGAAAAGCCTTGTGAATGAGCGACATTAACAAAAAGATTCGTGAACACAACAGAGCCGTGAAAATCGCAGTACATGAACAATAAATAGATAGCAAGAATGTGGAACACAAGAAATAAGAGCTGGCTTTCGACTATGCGTTACAAGGTAGCAGTCAAAATAGACAAGTGCAGTTCAATCCACCACACGTCTTCCGGAAAACCGAAAAGAATGTCCATTTTCTAAGCAGAATCTTGAGACAACTGATAATTCTTTGTTTGCTCTTTGGTTTGGTCACCTAGTTCTTTTCCTTCTTGGCAACAATCCTCTTCTCACAACTTCGTTCTTGTGTTTTTTGTGTTGTCAGTCCCCAGAGTGAAATCAGTCTTTTCTTTACAATCAATTGCTCAGACTCAACGCTCATGCTTCGCGTGCAACTATTGCATGTCCGGGTTTGCAGGTCTTCTATAAGAGTGCTTACTTGTTTAGGGTTTCCTCCGTTTTGTGATAGTCACTCACTTATGGTGTTTTCCTGATATTAGTTCCGAAAAGAAAAAATCAGGAGGGAATGTGCATGAACGTCACTACTGTTTTCATGGGGGCAATTGCTTGGCCCTTCCTTTGCCATGCACAATCCTCGATGGGTCATGCAATTGTTAGGTCTTGTGACTGTTTTGGCCTCTTTGTGAATAATGGAGTTATCATTTTGTCTGAAGATTGAGGGGTGTCTGTGCTACTTGTTTGAACAAACTCTGAGCTATCAAATGAAAAATCTAAATGTTTCTGTCTCAGTTTATAGCATGAAAACTAACCTCACGCAAGCCCTGGCAATTCATGCAGGGAGTACTTTCTGTAAGGATGGGCACAGCCTATAATTGTTTTATGGAATTGTCTTCCAATGTGCCAGGGCACAAAATTTAAGCCTGTCCCATGAGATTTGGGTTTTGTGCATTCTGGATTCAGGTAGTGGTACCTACCTGCTTGGGTGTCTTCTCTTTGATTTTTTAACCAGCAAATCATATCTCATGTTGTTCACATGAGAGTAATAATGCAGACCCATCTTAACATGAAATTAGTGCAAAAAGTAGCTTATGTCTTTGACTTCTACCAAGATTGTGAGTTGGGCCTAGTATTCAACTCTTGATGAATGCAAACATTCCTGGTGGAAGAATAACAAGGGCCATCTTGTGTCAACACCATCCAAGCTTTAAGATCAGACTTGCAGAATTCATGCATAGTCTTCAGTAAGTAAATCATGGATGAGGCATCATGAAGAAGTTGTGAGTAAGTGCTTGTTTTGCTCGTCTTTGCAGTGAATTGTAGTCCATGCACCAACAGAGCAACCTGAGATAAAGAATGTTGGCATTTAGGACAGTGCAGTAACAAAAAGTCCTGAATCATTCCACTTAATAGTGCTGTTATACAACACTTGGATCTGGACTGCATGAAACTTGTAGGAAATATCTGTCAAAACTATGAGACTCAAGTAACTACAAGAACTACAATTTCCAGTCAGTGTTTTGGACATGTGAGTGCTAAGTTCTAAAGCATTGTGAGATCACTATGTCATGAGAAAGACTGCAGACATCAGGGCAATGTCTCACTTAGTGTAGTTATCTCACTGCAGTCTTGTCATGATCAGAGTGGTCTGTGTGGTATATAATCTGTGTTCAATCCTCAGTATGGTGACTACAGTATCCTGGTATCTGAAGTTCTTTCAGTTTATGATGGGACTGAAAGATACTGTGAATGTGTGTGAAGATGCTCTGTCATAACTTTGCAAAATTTGACTGGGGACTACTAATAACTTTAAAGCAGTCACTTTTTTCTTCTGGAAAGCCTACATAGCTATAGTCATTCTGGTGCATAACAGTGTACATGTTTTGCACATATCTGAGGTGGCAACACAAAATTCTTGTTACCAACAAACCTATTCAAAGTATTTCAATGATCTGCTTGGAGATTTTGATGGATAGATCCTTATGTGAGATTGACAGACATTGGATTCTTGGATTAAGCAATTCAGATTCCAGTTCATAATATTCCATTTGGTCATTTAATAATTCCCACTTGCTGGGTTGAGAGTTAGCAGAGTGGTTATTTCAACATGTTAACCAATTTCAGGCAGTTACATTGTGCTTATTTCTTCTCAAAAGTCTACAATGATTTGATGGCTGCTTGCTAAAGCTAACTAATTTCATGTGTCAAAACATCTATCTCACTGATTATTTACCAGTGTTGCAACTTATGATTGGAGTTGTCTGAGGATTGAGATTCAGTGGATTCTCTATGCAGATGCAGGCTTTATTGCACTATGGATAGCCATTATATTCATGCATTGCTACCCCTTTATGTCAAGATAGCTTCAACTAAACCTGTGGAGCATTTGTTATTGCTGTTGGTTCACAGGTGCGCCTGTTTGCAGCTGAAGATGCACCTGATTCATCAGGGACCGCTCATCAAGATCTTCTGCAAGCAAAGCAGACTAAGTTCATGCATGCAACAGTTCCCATCTCATCTAGTGCTCTTCCTCCTGGTTTTACTCCTACTGCCACAATGAGTACAAAGCCAGCAGTTGGAGATGTCTTGCCCCAGGTTCCTTGGCGTGTCCCTACACTGGTAAGTGATTGTCCACTAAGTACCCCAGGAGCTCTACTTTGATCCCCTATGGTGACATGAGCCTCATCTTGAAGCATGAAAAGGTTTTTTTTTGTCATTTATGACTGAAGCTGTTCTTTTCCTTTTCACCAGTTCAATTTGCATCCTTCATGGCGGGTGGTTGCTGGTGGAGAAAGTAAAGAGGTTGCACTCCAGAGACAGCGGGAGGTTAGAGTATTGGAGGCTGTTTATCCACGAACGTCATCCATACCTGAAAGGTAACTTCCCAGTCTTTGAACCCCAGTGACATTCTTCATACGTTTATCAAAGTCAAGGTTGACATTTCTGTGTTGCAATTTTCCAGCTTGTTGTGGTAAGGATTATACCCCATGTTGTCTCACTTGGTGGGTACAGTTTCTTACTTGCCATGGATGTGACTATGCTGCTCTGAATTTATTTTTCTTTGTTGAGAATGCAGTTTTGGGGCATTGCTGGGTTGGCTTGTGCAAATCACTAGTTATCTTATGGAAGTGTGTCCTCATTGAGCTTCAATTGGCTGGTGTTGTTGGAGTATGGAATGTTAATTTCTGTGATAATGACTATCATTTAGTGCAAACCTTTCAGTCTTTCATCAAGTATGAAGGAATCACCTAGAGTTTTAGCGGATGCTTGTCATGCAACTGAGCAGTTGTCTGCATATTTTGCAGTCCAGCAGAGCCGCTAGAACCACAGTTGCCTTGCAATGATGAAATGACACTCGTCATCCCAGTGGTACCAGTAGATGATGATACACTGGATCAAGATGATGGACTAACATCAACAGTTGACAAACTTCACTTCCCTCAAGAGTCTGCAGCTAAAGGTACGGTGTACTAGGTTTTTCTATTCCTGAACATTTGAAGCTTGATTAAGTTAGATGTTTTGGTTTTGCACAGTTCCTCCTCAGTAATTTTGTAAAGAAAAAAGTGCTGAAGATGTTATGTTTTGTGTGATGTCCAGAAGGAGCACTGTCTCCTCCCCCAGGCTTTGGTTTTGTTGCAAAGGAGCCAAACCCAGTTCTTGCAAACTGGTTGGCAGGTGCTTACCAAGATAATGACAGAACAAGAGGTCATGCAGACTCCAAAGGGTCCCATTTGGGAATTACTGCCCCAGCTGGATCCATCATGTCAGGAATTGAGAACATCTCCAGTTTCAGTCCTGATCAAAGCAGATCAGACCCTTCCAGCAAACCTTCACTCCCAGCTGTCCCACCCTCCTGTCAAACAGAGACGGAACCAGATGTGATTGCAGCAGCTGCTGCAGCATATGCTGCCCTATCACAGTCTAATGATCATACCAAAATAGACTGTGGATTGCTTCTGAAGTTTCTTAGAAATCCCTCTATGATGAAGAATGTGTCAAGTCAGCTCTCAAGCAAGGATTCAGTAGAAAATCAAGTCCATGAAGTTTCCAATTTGGGCACAGAGGGTACAAGAATTGGGAATGGAAATCAGCGGGACCCAGCAGGGATCAGTTTTCCAGTGCTGAGTATTGAGCAAGAATTGTTGCATGTTGGAGGGGACATTGGCAGAACAGAAAGGAAGACATCAGTAGTAGCTGGAGGTGCTCCTATGGATGTTGTATTTGAAAGATCCCAGGGCTTTGGTCCAGCCCAGGCCACAAATGGACATGATAATTTTCCAGACACATTCAATGCCAGAGTGTACAATGGACCAATGCATACATCTCAGCCTCATGTGGCCCAAAATGGGCAGCTGTATATACCTGCTACTAGGCCTACAAGTGCCCAATTACATCCCCCTCTTTCTGTTCCACCTCCTGCACTGCAACCAGTGATGCCGATTTCTGGTCGACCACTATCACAGCATGATGAGAAGTACTTGAAAGCTCTCATTTTACAGCATGGAAGGAATAGCAGTGAGGATGATGTGCACAGAGGAATGAATGGAAGAGTCCAGGAGTACAATGTTTTATCAACCAATGGTCATTATAGAACAACTAGTTTTTCAGGACGATCTGAAAGGTTGGAGTCTGCACCAATGTGGCCTGGAAAAGAATACATTGACATTGCTAATCTGTCTTTAAGACTGGGGGATGGACACAGGAATGTTGAAAGTATTAGCAGGTCCAGAATGACTCAACCACGGGGAAAATCACGAAAAGCTTGCATTTATTTCAACACAGCCAAAGGGTGTCGGAATGGAAGCAGTTGTGTCTTCATACATGACTCTAACAATGCTGAAAGGGCAAAATTGCAAAAGGTGGAGGGTGGGAAGGCTGAGAGTGGCTACAAGTAGGTCTTAAACAAATCACAAATCCCAGATCACTCAGATCTAACATGCAGTGAATGCATGGGTGCAGCCATTCAGGTTCCCACATCTCAGAGTTCACAGCCAATACATGTTTTGCAGATGGTCCTTTGGTTTGAAACAACATGAAACAAGTTGATGGGTATGCAGAAGCCCTATCTCAACACTAAAAAGTGGTGAGCTGAAAGGTACAAAAGGAGTGGGTAGGTCATGGGCATGCCTCTTACACGACCAAAACCTTGAGATCACAATGAATGCACACAAACAACCAGTGCTGATTACGGAACAACACAGGCATTTACACCTCCCTTACATTCACCAGAACAAGGTGTTATTGGGGCCAATGTATGGTGTAGACTAAACTCACCTGGGATGAAGTTGGACAAGCAACTGACCAAAAACACAGGCCAATAAAACTTAGGCATGCCCACTCTCACTTTCTCTAGTATCATGATAACTTGTCATGATTGGGTGGCACAACTTCAAATCATAATGTCCTTGTGCACTTGATACAAAGTTTTGTTGGCATCCTATGGGAATGTTAACTTTTGAGCAGGTGTTTGAACATGTTTTGGCACATCCTTTTGCCACCTCTCTGGATTGGGAGAAGACCCTGAAATGCAGGCATTCCAGAATTTTGACCAGGTCCATCATTTTTTGTAAAGGGATCCTCCACTTTACATACCTTTTGTTGTGTCTGAGGTGACCTGCCAAATTTACTTGTGATACCAACCCTTTTGCAGCGTACATGTATTCATCTGGTCAATGTGCTGTCGTAGATGCCTCAGTACTATCAACACTTGGCAAGCCTACCCATCATCTTTTCCTTCTCTTTTCCTTTTCTTTTAGCATTTTGGGCTTAGATTGTCTGAATTGGAAGTCAAATGGTTGTGAAAAGTGAAAACCCCATACTGTATCTCTTTTGGACAGTGTTCAATTGGTTTCAGTTCTTGAGTTTTCACCCTTGATCTCATGAGCTATAGGCATGAATTGGAGGCAGAATCCATTGGTGGGGCGAGTTTGCTGTTGTTATGCACATTGGTTTGAATAGTAAGGCTGAGTTAAAAATCTGCACTTGGGCAAAAAATGGTTTTGCCCAAGTGCAGAGTCTCAAACAGTTCATACCATACAGTTTTCAAAAGTTGCTATCATGCAGTGATTATCAAAAGATTTATTATTTCTAGCATTGAATTTTTGATCTTAAAAATTATGAAAAGTGTTTTTTTAAATGAAAATTAAATGAATTCTGCTAATATTCTATATGTGCACAAGTTTGTTGTGTTCAAAAGAACTTTCTAATTCTCTTAATTCTTCAAAATTTAAATCTTTTTCAATCATCTCCACCAAATTGGAAGGTGTTATACAATCAGTTTTCAGATGATTTGAGCAATTTTTGCTCACAAAAATAAATGTTTTTAAATTGTTTGATTATAAACAATATTTTCCAATGTTTGTAAATGTACCTACTATAGAAAAAATTCTTTCAATCTCAATTTGGGGTCTTATGATCCTTCGGAATTGGCAAGCCAAAAAATAAATAGTAAGTGAATGTGAAAATTGAAAAAAAACATTTGATTTCCTTGGGATCCACTTGGTGACATTTGAAAATCAGTAGTTGTCTAGTGACAAGTTATGTTGCTAATTCATTTATGTTGGAATTGTGTTTAAAATATTCAAAGTTAGAATGTACATCTATTGTTTGATTTACAAATTCAACTTCAAGTTCTACCATTGGGTGTAAATAATGATATCGTTTCGAAAGCATAAAATATAATGATCATGTATCATGTCTTCAACAATATTCACCCCTTCTTCATGGTTAATAAAAAAAATACTAAACAAAGGCTTTTAAATATGGGGTCTAACATCAAACATAACATGTTGTGAAACTTTCTTTTTTCATATCTTTTCTAAAAAAAAAGAAAGATTCCAAAACACCATAAACTTTCTTCTAATAATTGATTGCAAATAGAGACAACTCAAAAATCATCCCAAAATCATCATCAATCAAATTAACTTGGGTAGGTGGGTTTGTAATCTTTTCCTTGCATTTCAAACACATGGTAATGGTAGACTACAATGCATCAAACAATAACTAGTGGCTATTAAATTAGTTCAAAACACAAGTATTCGCAATAGGAAAAAAAAATCCACAAGTATTTTTTAAATGTGTCAAGTACGAAGAGGGGGCACCCTCCCACTAATTTTAATTGTATTTTGCTTGTTGTAACAAAGGATAATAGCATCTTTGAATTGCAAGGCCTCTTGAAACATAATGATTTTACTAATAAACCTACAACAAGATTTACACATGCAATGTTAAAATTCAACAAGCATAATTGAATTTTTAAAAAAACTTAAAGTAGTAGTAATAATAATAATAATAATAATTTGTAAAAATTTAAATATTCACCTTGTTTTCACTAGAATTTTCTTGGGTGAATGTTTGAATATAAGCATGTTTTTTTCCATTCTTGTCTGTTTTTCCCATAATTTTAAAGCTAAGTTATACATTTTGCAAATATGATTGGGTAGACTTGATGGAAATAAATCTAAATTTTTTGCAAACCTTTTCATTAGTTGTAACATATTGACAAACCTTAGAAAAAGCATGGCCAAAATAAATACTTTATAAATTTTCATCCAAACTTGAAACTTCACATTTCACAATTAATTTCAAAACAATTGTCATTGCATTCAAATTTGACCCCTCATCTTGACATATGCAATAATTTTTCTCCCTAATCCATATTGATTAAACAATTATGTCATATTGTCGACCAAGGATTGATTAATAGTCTTTGTTGCTTCAAACAACCCAATAATGAGTTGTTTAAGCTACCAATTAGATCCTAAAAAGTTTGGCTAAAACAAAAATATTATGTGCCTCCTTCGACATCCATAAGTCAAAACTTGTTGCAAATATACAATCTACTAATTTTGGTAAAGCATACTCTTATTTTGTTTTCTCCACCAATTTAGGCAAAATTTCATGAGAATTTTTTTTTTTGAGAGGTAAGACAATTCAAGGACACAAATGTAAAACCAAACATTTGAACGAAACACATATCAGAAATTCCAATGACAATTGATTTTTCATAATTAGAAGGCCAAAGTCTTGCAAAAATTATTTTTGTTGTTCATCATCCTTTTTGAAAGGATTTTTGACAACAAAAAACTTATATATTGCATTACTTGACACATTAGGCTATTTATTTTTGGTTGTCTTTCAAGAGTTCCTCTTATTCGACCATTTTTTTTTTTCGACAATTATAGCATGATCTGCATCCATGTTTTTGTGAAAGTTGTTGTTCCATATGTTTTATACTATGTTGTAAGTCCTTTTTTTTTTTTGGTGTTTAGATTAACAACATGCATAAGATATTGTAACAAAGCAAACATCTCATGACTTGGAGGTTTCTAGCATCAACCTCTTTGTCATCATTTACACAAAAAACATTTAACAAATTGCATTTCCATTATTCGCTTTCCATATTTTTCTTTGAACATGTAATTTTTGAAAGTTTATTCACATTTCATTTGTTTCACATTTCCACTAATTGCCCAAGATGTCATCCTAGAATATTTGGCATCACCTCATATGGGACCAACTTGTGGACTTAAACATTTGGTTCCACAAAAAATACTAGGTTAACATCTAAGCTAGAAGATGATATTTATTTTTGTTCCTTAGCTTTCACTAAAACAAATGCATTAGATTTCACGTGTGTTGCCATACTCATTGCCATGTTTGTCATTAGAACCTTTAGGAGTGCAAATCCCACCTCTTTAGTGTTGGGTTGATTTGGAGTCAATTTGGGGGGCCAACTTCTTATTGCTTACACGTTTCTTTTTTTGACCTTTCCTTGAACCCTAATTTTTCCTAGCATGCCATCTATGATTGACCTTGTCATAATTATGGATGTAAAATGAAACAACAATTCACATCATCACCATAAATTTTATAATGGGAACATGGTTGGTTAAGTTTAAGGTTGGAGGTGGTGGCTTTAGGTGGATTAAAACAATCACTCTTTCAATGAAACCCACCACATCTCCAACATTTTTCTTTTCCTCCCTACTTGACAAAATATGATGATGATGCACCACCTTGCTACAATTGTGGTGTGGCTTTATTTGGTAGTTGCATGACTATTGAATTGACAATGTTAGTGAGTTCTCAACAGTGAAAATACACTACAATGTAGACAATTTTAAGGAAAACTAGGACTTCATATAATATAAAAAGTAATAACACATAAGATTTCACTCACTTTGAATTTTTTTAAAGATCACATGTAGTTAACTTGATATTCAAACATAAAATAAGTTGTTAAACCCATTAATATGCAATTGATTGGTAGTTGTATCATTGTGTAAAAATACACCAATAATTTCACAAAAATTGATTTAGAACCCCTATTTTATAGTAGATTTCCATCCATTATTTATTTATTTTGAAAATCCACCTTTTTTATATAAAATGGTAAAACAACATTTAGCCCATTTACATCTTCACCAAAATAACATTTTACAACTTAAAAAGATCATAATTTTCATCATTATTATAACATAATGTACAAACAAATTTTTTAAAAACATATGATATGAATTTCACAACTTGAAAATAAATTGAGAATTTTAATGAAGAAGATTTTTCTTCATGGTTGTCTTTTTACATGCACAAAATTTCACAGATAAACAACCATTAAATTTTGTCCTTCATAATTTTTTTTTACAATTGCAACATTATGATAGGGCTATTTGCAAATGAAAATATACTACAATTAATAATTATTTTGTTTATATTTTTTCCACTTTCATCATACAATGATATATTGAGATGTAAACCAAAATTAATTATAAATTTTAGTTATAAAATGTTTTCCAAACATCCACCATGATATATCAAAGTTCCATAAGTATCAAAATGATCAAATTGTGACAATTTTTGTTTACATCATAGTATGTTTTCACCCTCAAGTTGTCCTTAATTATTGAACTTGAGAATCACTACATGTTTCCTCTATGATGTTTAATTTGATGCATTTCAAAAATTGGAACACATTTACCAATGTGGGTTGAACAAGTTCCTTGTCCAAAATGTCATACTAGAATTGGACAACATCTGTTTTTGTGACCCCTTATATCATAATGACAAACCTTTTCATTCACGTGTATGCCTCCAAAATCTTTCATGTGGTTTACATTGACACTTCAACAAATTTTGTAATTTTTCCATTCAAACCCCATAGTAATTTCTTTGCAATTTAAAAACAAAATCCATAAGAAGGTTGAATGTTGGCACAAGACCGTGTCCACTAATGGATGGGCCAACACCACCACTTCCAATGGCTATGCCATTAACATTCCCACTTCCATCAACACTCCCACTTCCATTAACCGAACTACTATTAAAAGTTGTCAAAATTTTACTTACAATTGTAACAACAATTGGGGCCATAGTACTTACATAATTGGGTGACCAAACACTTGTCACTCTTTTGGGAGATCTACGTTTCATGGGTGCACTTGAATCATAACACAGACCTTTCGAAATGTTAGAACAACGTTTTCCCTGCCATGAAAGGTGTCAACAACTATGGATTATGCATTTGTTGCAGATCACACTAGCTATCAAATTCTTAAATGAAATCCTTCAACGTGATGGTGCCCACTACTTCTAAATATTGGTGAGAGCCTTTAATGATTCCCTATAATTTGTCCATATCCCACACCAATGGTGTAACAATTTATAATTTCTTAGTAGCAAAATCTAAATCCAAACCCCAAGGTTCCCTTCCTAATGACAACAACAATGGCAATGTTGACAATCAAAACCAAACCCCCTGCTTTCTAAATTTGTTAATAATATCACTTGCACCCAAAATGTTCTTTATTTTTGAATCCCATGGCACTTCCATGGTGACCTTTATCCTTAAAAAATGGTTCCAAATTGTAATTCCTAAATGATGTTGAACATGTGGGCTTCACCTAACTCTAATTCAAAGCACTTGCACCCACCAAGAACATTCCACAAGGCCAAAGAAATGTGGGGTTCATTGTGAATACAACAATTGTGGTTTATTGGTCATCAACCTAATCTCATTGCCACAACTTGCCACAATTGAACAATGGAGTTGGTATACCTATAGATGGAACCCCCAATAACACCAACAAAGGGTTTCAACCTAAACTCCCCAACTAAATATTCAAACTTATTATTATAATTTACACTTGTGAAGTCAAGTGGACCTACCATGCAAGGACAAACGTTGGATAGTAATCTTGTCCCCTCCTAGTTGTTAATTACCCCAATTATAACCCTTGGGACTAATTACCTAAACAAGGGAAGGCATGTAGCCTTTCGCCCCAAGGATCTTAAACTGTAATATGCATAAGTGTGAGGAATGATCAATCCATGAGTTGTATGCCTTGTTGGATTGTTGAGCAAGCCACACACTTCTTCACAACCCAATACTTTATGACAACTTATGAACAATATTCCAACAATAAGAATGAATCACATGTGCAACCTCAAACAACACAAAATGGAAATGAACTTTTCATACAACACAAATTCCCATTTTTAAAATTCTTGTTTGAAAATTACAAATTAGATTCAAAAGTCAATGGCATGACATTGCATGAGTGTTGATGGCATGACACTCCACCACCTATGGGGTACAACTTACAAGTATTTGGACTTACCAACATAGGTGTTGAGTTGCCAAAAATTTGATGAAAATTAATCCCACACACACCAACTTCCATGCCCTATAGAAACCCTCTAAAACATTTTGTCTCCAAATGGACTAAAATCTCCCATTCATGTAGGCTTTCTTTCCCAAAACCCAATGGTGTAGACAACATCCAATTCTAACCCAATAAGTGGGAAATATGATTTCCAAATAAATCCCCAAGTAATAAATTTAAATGCCTTTTTTTCCTCCATGTCACTTCACATTGTGATATGATGATGTGTTTGGTCAAAAGGTTTTAAATGTCTGAATTTTTTTAAATTAATTTTTTGTCCAATCACTAGACCCTTTTTCACCCACTAAACATGATGACAA
>Ga0209611_10003645_pt1 | contig 26604 bp, 30 predicted proteins | sample S1TSphgellanicum_3_FD_187693 | JGI IMG/M metagenome (GOLD analysis project Ga0209611, IMG submission 187693) | Host-associated microbial communities from peat moss isolated from Minnesota, USA - S1T2_Fc - Sphagnum magellanicum MG (SPAdes) (version 2) | ecosystem: Host-associated > Plants > Peat...
ACCTATGGGAAGAAGGCATGGAAAGTAAACGGACTGAAGTGGAAAGAAATGGGTAACGAAGTGTAAAGTAAAAGAGAAATCCGGAAGTAACGGAGCCCATGGGATTACGCTAGAGAAGTAATGAAAGCGAAATGACGTCAAAGAAAAAGAAGTTGCGTACAGAAAGAAAGAAAAACTGTGAAAAAGAAGAAGAAAAAGGGTACCAAAGAAAAAGGGGCCAAGAATCGAAAGAAGTAAAAGATAAGTAAAAGACAGACAGATGCACAGACTAAGTGAATTAATATATAAGATTTGAAAGGGAGGGTTTGAGAAACAATTTTGTGAATTAGAAAGAGGTTGCATCAAAAGAAGAGGGTTTGTGAACATTAAAGGAGGTTGGGCCTTTTTTTTAACATCAAGAGAGGTCAAGTTTTGTGACCATTTGAAAAAGATTGGGTTTATGAGCACTAAGAGGTTAGGATTTGTGGTGAGCATTGAAAGAGGTCATGTGCTTAAAAAAGGTTGTGCACTTGAAGGAAGCCACATGCTTGAAAAAGGTTGATTGGTAAGCATTGACAAACATCTTGAAGGTATTAGAAGTTACATAGGTTAAGTGTGGATTTGGGCAATGTGTATTTGCAAGTGAAGTAGAAGCCTTTTAAAGTCATGGCCATAATAGCAAAACCTTTGTGTCAATATGAGGACATCTTTTATGACTATTTGAAAAATTTCATCATTTGGCAAACTTTATATTATGTGTGTGATCTTTTTCCACCTGTGTGTGATCTCTTTCCAATCTTTATTGCAAGGTTTGTGGGTTCATGCAAATTTTAGCTAAAAGAAAGCTCAATCCTACAAGAAAGTTCCTTCATACCTTCCTATACAAAAAAAACTTTCATCAAAATCCTATATACCCATGTATACCCAGAACCCTAACCTAGAATTGAAAGAAAAATGTTTGGAAAAAATGTGTAGCTTGTTGCTTCTTCTATGAGATCTGATTGTTGTTGCACACATTTTCACATGTTTGCCATTAACATCTTCAATGAATTGGTGTTTTTATCAAGTAAATAAAAAGCAATTTGTGATTGTATTAAAAAGTGTTCCTTGGAATGCATTGGAGGTAATGAAAATTGACCATAAGTTTTATCTCCAACAAATTGCCACTAGTTGTACCCCAAGGTGGTTGCTTCAATTGCACTTTGGATATGAATTTCAATGCTTGAAGACGTGTTTCCAACCCATTAACATAGTTTATCACACTTTTTATGACTTAGATTTTGATTATTTTAATGCCACTTGTAGTGGCTTACAAATCCCATAGTAGATCCATGTTGTGTTCATGACATTCATTTTGAAAATTTTGAACATGCATAAATTTTGTATAGATTTGAATTGAGTTTATTTCAATTTGTATTTGATTTCGATTGGGTTGCTTTGAATTTTGTTGAATTGAGTTGTTTTCAACTCTACCTAAAGTGCTCTACAAAATTTTCCACTCTCTCCTAACCATTCTAAACCCTTTCAATCTCTTTCTAACCTTCCCTCACTATCTCTTTGTTTCTATCACTTTTTTTATATCTACCCAGACCTTTTTAATCTTTTTCTCACCCTTTCACACTTTCTCTAATAACCTATTAACCTTTATTAATTTGTATAAGCCCTATACAAGCATCTAACAAACATGCACCCCCCTTATTAGACCTTTAATGACCTAGTATCGACACATATAGGCCTTTAATGATCATTAATTATTTATATAGGCCTTACACAAGCTTTTAACAAACTTACACCCCCATTATTAGACCTCTAATGACTTACAATGGCTTGTATAGGCCTTGCATAAGCTTCTAACAAACCTACACCTTCCGTGAGAAACATTTAATGACTTAATATAAGCTTGTACAAACCTTTCACAACCTAAAATGCTTTGTATAGGCCCTATACAACCCTCCAATAGATTCACAACTTCCTTTTTAAGCCTCTAATGATTTAGTACATGTTTGTACATACCTCTAATAACCTACATATAACTTGAATAGGCCTCTAATAAGCCTACCACTCCTCTAATGACCTATATATACTTTTAAATGACCATGTATAGACTTCATTCACTAGACTTTTCAATCATTAGATTTGTAAGCAATTGGATTTTCAATCACTAAATTTGTAACTCATTGTTTTTTCCACTCATTGGATTGTAACTCACTAAACTTTTCACTAGATTCATCCATTAAAAATTTCAACACTAGATTTTTCCTTCATTGGAGTTTTATGGGATTTAGGGTTTAGGGTTAGTCATTCAATTAAACAATAATTTTTTTCAATCCTTATAGTCATGGGAATTTTCACTCTTTAGACTTTTTAGTCATTCTTAAAAATTTAAAACTTCTTTGAACCCTGTTTTAGACTTTTCAACTTCTTTCAAATTTTAATTCTTAAATTTATTTTTCTTCTTGTAGGTATGGGTGGGTGTAAATTTGAACTAAATTTCATGACACAAAAGAGTGATTTCAAAGTCCTAACCAACCAAAGACCCACAAAGGTTTTTCATAAAAAGAGAGGCTTAAGGTGCATTTGTGGATTCCTTGCACCTTAGCTACAATGGCAATTCTTACCATCATCATTTTATGTTCTACAATTGGGACAAAAAAATGTGACACAACTTATGCCTAGCTACGTTTAGAAATATGTGTACTAAGATTATAAGCTACAATTCCCAAATTTAACATTTCAAAAAGAAAGCTCAAAGATGGATTGCGAGATATTTTGAATGAATTGAAGATAAACGTGACAAATGAAGAAGGTGAAGAGAGGGCAATGTTGCAAAATGATGAAGTTTTGGCATGCCTTAAAACAATAGATGGACACGTAACACAAAATATAATCAAAAGGTGGTAACTTTGATAAATGGTACAAAAAGTCTTTCATTTCATTTTTCTCCTAGCCTTAATCTTATGTCCAATGAAACAAATGGGCCATCATTAGTATATGTTGTTACATCTACACCAACATTTACAAATACACTTATGGAAGGGCCAATGAACAAGTATGAAATGTTGTAATCACTATCTAAAAGCCTTGCTACTATCATTAACAAATTCAAGACTAAGGTTCCTAATCAAGATGCTCTATTATTTAAAGAAAAGGTAAATTTTAAACTAAAAAAAGAAAAAAAAGCTTTTGAAATAGGCAAGTTTGAAGGCAACTTTTAAAAAATGTCAAATGATTACAAATGTAAAATTCATAAATAAGATTAAAAAATTATTAAACTTGTAATTAATAGTCATCATTCCAACCATATTTTGTTGGGTCATCCAAATGCTTGTTAATAATTTCAAACATGAAATTTTAGCAACACTTATGTAAACAATTAATTAGTACTGCAATTACAATGAATAAATGATTGTATTTTTCTTTCATAAAATCAAAATGTTTCATCAACATTTTCCATTTACATTTGAATTTTCCAATTCCCCATTCCACCCTAACTTTTAATCTTGCTACATGCATTTTTTTTACACTTTAACACAAATCAACTCTAAGCATTAACTCCCATTTCCCAAGCCAATGCATCACAAACATCTCCTCGCCTATGTACTTAGCCAACAAGTACTTGTTTATGTGCACAAAATACTAATGATAATTCTTGTAGATGTTTGACCAATACAAAATGTTAATGTCATGCTATGATCTTATGTACTTGAGGTCCAAATAAATGAACCTAGGGTGGTCCATCACCATTGTTATCCATGTAATACATTTGTTTTAAACCAACTCCTATGGGCATGATTATTTTAATGCTTGTGGATTTTGATGAAAGTTCCATTAATAAATTCAATTCATCCTTGGAACAACAAAATATGTGTAGTCAATATCTATTGTCAACAATGGATGAATTGATGCAAGATGGAATAAGTATTATTATCATTTCTTGCATTTCTATTATAATTCCAAAAGAAAATGTCATACATAATAACATTATGGTACTTTTTATATAGGATGATTAATCAAATGTTTTGTGGACAATTTGGATAATTGTTGAAGAATTTATTGGCACTCCTTTGTAGACTTTGCATGATGAATAATGGTTAGGACCACAAATTACATTAGCTTTTCAAACTTTTTCATATCGAAATTGGTGAGGGTTTTAAACAAATTTGGAATAGTTCACATGATCATTAAGATGTTTTGCTCACATATCTCAAGATCAACTAATTGCCCACCTCTTTCTTCCAATTCCACAAACATGAAATACTTTCAAGTTTGATATAAGCAATTGTGATTTGCATTGCACTCCAATTTCTATCTCAATTTCATCAAGCAATTCAGTGATGTTAATTGAGGAGTTTAAGTTAAGACCTAAAAAAAACTCCATAGATTTATAGTGAAAAAGAATCAAGCGCAATGGGCCTCCAAAAAAAAGAAATAGGGTTCCCAAAAAAAAAATTTAACACTCCCAAACAAAATGAAAGGCTCGAAAATCCCAAGTGGAACAAAATTGTAAAAGGAGGGAGAGGAACAAAAACCCTTCCATATATATAATATCACTCACACAAAACCTAAGAATAAAAAATTTCCCCCAATCCCCACACTCTAAAAAAAATAAAAATTTGAACCCCCACCCCAACCCAAAAATTTAGAAAACTTGCCTTAAATCCAAGCATTCCTTAAACCTCCACAAAAAAAAAAAAAAAGGGGGGGGGGGGTTTGAACCCACCCACAACCCTCTAAACAAAAGGGCAAAAAAACATGCAGCCCCTCCCCCCATGCACACTCTAGAAGCCTAAGGTTGTTTGGCCAACCTTACTTAATTTTCACCAAAATGAGCTTATGCAACAAGTTTATTTCTTACATCCTAATATATGTTCCTTTCACTTTGTCCCATGAACATTATTACTTCTTATCTTTATTTTTTTAAAACAAGCTTTTTATTCTACTTCACTTAGCTTTATTCCTAATACCATATTTACCTTTGATGGTTTCAGCACAAATTCAATTGTTTTTAATTTTTGTCAAAATTTTCAAGAAATATTAGTTTATTATGCTACATGATTCAAAACTTATAGTTAGATGGCTTTTGGCACAAATTAAATTATTTTTTAAATTTTTCGAAAATTTCAAGAAATATTAGTTTATTATGTATGCCTGCATAATTCAAAATTCATAGTCAGATGCAAAACCCTAGCCTTCTCAAATATAGTATAAGTTTGTGAGGACAATCCAATCAAGAAGACAATTGAAAACTTTTGATGGGTGAAAGTAGTTTTATTATATTTGTTTTCTAGGTATCGAAAATTTCAAAATTAGAACTAAGCTGTTGAATTAAAATCCCCTACACATATTCATAATTGGCAAGTTACTACAAAGCCGCCAAGGTACTACAATAGTTGAAAGTTGAACCATACAACAATGATAACTACTTTTATTTCTTGAAACTAGTTGAACAATTCTTTGCCTAAGAATTACAAAAATGGTGTGATTTTGAGTTGTCTTAATGATCATTACATGCGAAAAATGAGTCATCTTCACATTAAATTTGATGTCATCCTGTATTAGCAAAATGTCACCATAGTCCCATACTTTTGTGAACATCAGACAAAATTTGAGGACTGTTTCGAGCCATAAAAGCCTGATGCCATCATTGCAAAGCTGAACTTCCGTGAGAGCCATGCATTGGAACATTGGATTTCCAGCATGAATTGGAGTTCATGGTCAAGGTGAGACATCCAAGCATTGGTTTGCAACTTACAATATTTGGACTAGTTCACCCCACAAAAGCTGAATGTCATCACACTACATGGGGTTCCCATTACTGAATGGGAGTGGGTTGACCAACCAGCATAAACAAACCCAGCATAATCTGCAATTGTTGGCAGACTACCAGTGTAACAGCACAAACCTCCACTAAAGATTTCATGTCTGCCTGTGCTACCAAAATTCATTCAATTCAAGCTCATCATTCGCACCACTTAAAGGTGTGTAATCAGGGCATTCTAATGATCAGGGTGGGCACAAGAGCAGAGATTGTGCATTTCAAGCTGATGACTGAGCAACAGTCTCTCACCAACCTACAAAACCATATTGGCTTTGTGTTCACAATATGTTGGGATGTTACATTCTAAAAACTGAGCAATGCCTCAGTACATTGTTCTACAAGAGCAAGGAGGTAAGCTTTTGCTGACAAACTCCAGGAGCTCAAGGTTATATAGTGTTCATAACAACTGGTGGACAAAGTTACTAAGGACTCCAAAATGACAAGTGATGTGACAGAATGCAACAGCAAGTATGGGAGGCAGAGTGAATTGAATTCTGCCTCTCTGTTGGCTGGCTGGCTGGCTGGCTGCATGCATGAGGTCAACTCAGGTGTAGGGAACAGTAATTGTAAAAGGCTTCATCCAAAACACACATAGGTAGACCAAGGCTTGGACCCTGCTATGGTAGATGAAGCTTGCCCTGTCAAAGCTAAGTTTGATAAAGTTCTTTCATTGACAAGACCTCCCCCTATTTTGCACATCCTGCAAAACAAACAACTCATGTCAGATCTACTAAAACTTCAGCAACTACTGGTGTTCCCTTGAAAATCCTCACAATGTTTGCTGCTTTTGAGGAACAGAAATGGAAAATACCAAGATATGAGGACAAAGAGTGGAAGATTTTCTGGTCCTTTCTCAGAGCACTGTCACATTGTTTGGATAGGACTCATTAGTGTTGAGTTAGGCTTCAGGCTACAGCAGTTGATATGTTCCCATATACACTCCCACAAGTTTTTTGTTGAGATCCTCTGGCGTTAAAACTATTACATTGCAGAATCCAACAAACATGCATCTCCAGAAATAACAAATCAAACTGGCACATTTCGATGCAGCAGAATCTCAGCTCAGTCCTTGCTTAGGCCCTCAAATGACTTAACCCCAGTATGAGTGATTTGAAAACTTTCCCTTTGGTGTGTGATGTACATCAAAAGACCTAGGGTTCACTCCAGTATTCTCCTAGTATTTTCAGGTGAAAATACCACAGAATTCAGCTTCACCTAAAGGAGGCTTACAATCACTTGACCTACTTTGGACCAATAAATCCAAGGTAGACATTTCTGAGAGAAATAAAGGGATGGGAGTGTGCCACACTAATCTTTAAATACAGGGCATGTAGAACAGCACACCTTATACTGAGTACCTCTGCATTTCTTCCCAAATACGAAGAATCATATCAGCTGCATCTCCCTCATTGTCACAACTCGCCACTCCACTCAGGCCCATCATCCATTGCTTGTGCAGAGGTAGTAGACCTTCTTTGAGTAACACATAATCAAAGATCGAAGAGACTTTTGTCTCCATTTTGCTACTTGCCTGCTTTGCAGACTGTACAACGGATTGTGGTATGCCCGCTAGAGTAGCAACTTGAAGGCCATAGCTCTGCTTGCATACTCCTTCCTCAAGCTTGTAGAGGAAAACTAGCTTTTGGTCAGACACAGAATTAGGTGTCTGATTGCTTGTGCTGCTCTCCATAGCACAGGTCATGTGTTGCAAGCCAACTGAAGGATGTGATGAAAATTCAGTAGTGAGGGCATGATAATGAGTGGCAAATAAGAGTCGAGAGTCCAAGGTGTCAACAACATGGCGAAGGACCTGGAAAATGGCAAAGAACAACTTAGCAACTTCCCAGTCTACTCATAAGTGGAGAGCTAAGAGTTTCTGGAATTTCAAACAGGAGAGCTTACTGCATATGCAATGGCAAACCCATCAAATGTTGATGTTCCTCGACCAAGCTCATCAAGAACTACAAGTGAGTTATTTGTTGCATTTTGCAACACAGATGCTGCTTCTGTGCACTCAACCATAAATGTACCTGCCAACAGTGAGATTATAACAGAGTAAGCGCAAGAACCATCGCCCTAAAACACCAACAGAGTTTAGAGAATGCATTTCAGAAAATGCATTTTACTTCCAGTAAAGGTGGCCGTCACAGCAAAAATGAACTCACTCTGTCCTTGCATGATGCGATCACTGGCACCAAGACGTGTGAAGATAATGTCCACTGGAGACAATGTACAAGACACGCCTGGAACAAAGCATCCCAGCTGGAAATTCATCACAGGGAGAAAGTAAGAACCACTTGTTCAGGCTTCTATGACCACTTAGTGATTGCATGGAAGTGATCAACCATGACCACATGCACAGTTATAGAAGACAACATTTCACCTGTTCTAGACCCACACAAGAAGGCAGCTACTATAATCTGTGATGGCAACAGAATCTGCAACAGTCTGAAGGAATAGTGGACCTAACCTGAGCCATAATTACAGCCAAGCATGTTGCGCGCAGCAGTGTGGACTTGCCCCCCATGTTTGGTCCTGTCAAAAGCATTGTGCGGGGAAGAGTAGAGGAGTCTGGGCCAGCAGTCCCAAGCTCCACATCATTGGGTACAATTACACCTCCATTGTCCCTAGTACCAAATGGATGCCACAGGCCCTTGATAGCAAGAACTGAGCCTCCATGGCCTTGCTGTTTATTATGGATGAAGACTGGCCTACACACTGCATTCAATGAAGTTCTTGCAGCTGCTGCAAAAGAACTCAACACATCCATTTGAGCAAGTATCTCCACTACTGTTTGCCATTCCTCGGTGTGCTTATTGAAGGATACCATGAGGCCACTTAACAGCAATGCTTCTTTCTCCAATAATGTTGATTCTTCCTCATCTTCCTCATCCATGACTTCATCTTCCTGAAATGTAAGGCAGAAAACTGTTGGTCAGGTGTGGTACGACTTCAATTTCAAGGAGATAGTGACTATTTCTCAGAGTAATTCCTAATCTGAAACTTCATTAACATAAGCAAAGAAACAATTGCCTTACAATCTCAACTCGGTGTAGAGTTTAGTTGAGTTAAAGTGTAGGAGAAGTATATAATAAGAGTCTCACTGTCATGTCCTCAGATCTTCAACAATCTATCAAAAAAATGCTTCCTGTGTTTCCCTTAAGTTATAACTCATAAACAGCATGCAACTCTCTGTATCATATGTTATGGTAGTTGGAGGTCATGAAAGAAATGCCATGCACCTGTTTAGGAGTGCTCAATCTTGGGACCTTGCCACTTCGGTCAATGCAAGTCTCAATGTCTTCAAGGGTATCAAGAGCTGGACTTCTGTCTCCTAATGCCATTGCCACTTGCAAAATGTGTGCAGTGGGGGGCCCACCATCCTTGCAGCTCTGAAGCCAACAGAGCAGGTCGATAGCTGAATGCATCCCTTGTAAAGCCTCACAGAATGTCTTAAGCTGCACAAGTAGCAGACAATCATTTCAGAATATGGAGCCATGCGTCACATGATCTTGTTTTCATTCTAGTGAAAGAGAGAGGAGACAGTTGCTTACTCGCCGGTCATGTACTTTCTTGGCAGCCATAGGTACAACCCCTAAACTTGGGGACCCTGCTAAGCCTCGAACTCGGGCAACCAATCTTTCCAGGTCAGGCAGCAGTCGCAATTTTGCTTGTAGTGAGTAAGCCATCTCAGTGTGCCCAATAAGCTCCTGCACAGTGTCTAGTCTGTCATTGAGCTCAGAAGTATCTTGCAGAGGGTGGCAAATCCACCGTCTAAGGAGGCGTTTCCCATATTTAGTGACACAGCTATCCAAGTAACCAAGCAGAGTGCCTGCAGAAAAAGTTCACACTAAGAACCACAAATTATGGACATCACTGAAATCATATGAGGGCCTATACACATAAGTTCCTCCACAAATAAAGAGCACCATTTTCTGAGGAGTCTTCACCTGTTCGACCTCCATCATCTCTGTTTTCAAGGAGTTCCAAATTGACAATTGTATCTCCATCAAGACGAAGTGCCCCTATGTAGACTTCATAAGGTAGTAAAACTCCACTAGGAAGTAGCTCACTATCCACCTGCATTAAGCCAAGATGAATAAAATATACAACCACTGCGGAAGGGACAATGTGCAATCTGCATATACTCCTGCAATCACACCAAACTGCTACACCTAACTATTGACATGGACCTCACCTTTAATCGCACTAAATGTGAAATCAGTGCTCCTAGTGCACTGGCAGCGAGGTTTTTGTTTAAAAGAGATTCAAAAGCTTGAAGTGGACAGCCCCTTGAACCTCCTCCACCACTAACAGTCTTGAAGTAGCCACGATCTTTGACCATTTTGTTCACCATCTGAGGTTCCATATACTCATGTGTCAGAGCACTGAGAACTACTGGAAGTAGGCCTGCAGCCACAATTACACCCTCAAATCTTAGTGAACCACAGCTATGAGATTGTAGAGGAAACTGCACAAGAACACTGTGTGTGAGCAAAACTAAACCAACATGACAAGAATGAGTATGGTCATAACCTTATGAGTGTCAGTCACAAAGTATCAGACCATCACCCTCAACATCAACAGCAGTGATTAGTTGCCATTACTCCTCACAGCTCTTGCTTGTCGATGTAGATGAGTATATTATAGTCTGCACAAAAATTTTGTGCTGAGTTTCTGTGACAAGTCTGAAAGCAATGTCAAGACTTGGTCATGATGTTGGCAAGCATTCAAGAGACATAGCTAATTAAAAAGTCATTAGAACAAGCTTATGAGGGTAAGTTTTGTTTCATTTTAGCTTGCTACTGTAGCAAGCGGTAAGCCTAAGGCATAGAGAGGGCTACATAAATCTTAGTGAAACAATTTAATACTCAGTAACACAATATGAAAAGATCACACTACCTGGGCTGTGGTGATTTCGCAGTACTTTCATCATGTCATCAGATAAAGCTGCTATCAACAACACAAACCCTGGTCATTACATGTACAGTACCATCATTCCACACATCTGCACTTTGGGTATAATGTAGAAAATTATTGTGACAGACCAGCAAATCCAAAGCAAGTGACAAAAAGGCTTTACGAGGCTCCAGTGAGAGGAGAGTAGGGATCACCTCCAAGTTCATACAAGATTTCCTGAGGGGCAACCTACACAACAAAGTCCAATGGCACAAAATTCAGGACTTTGTATCTCAAGGTGTAGTGTAAATAAACAAAGCCATCTCCAGACCAGAACTTTTTTTTTTCACACAACAAGATTGCTGCAATCAGAGAAGCATGAGAAACATGATCTGGATCCTAAAGGCACAAATAGTGCTGTGCACCTTAGTTAGGAGTTCCCTTAAGCCTGAGTGTGAGCAATCATCCTGTATGGAGCCAACATAGAATCTGCCTGCAGCAGCATCCACAAAAGCAAACCCAACTGCAACTGATGCTTGATTTGATGAGCTGTCTTTAGACCCATGCAGTGGTTCCTGTTTACACAAAAGTACAAGCCACTCAGCTTCTAGGATTGAAGGTGGTTGTACAGGTGCAAGGACTGGGAACTCAAGCATAGTAATGTGTTTGGAGCTAAAGGATATATACAAAACAAAACAGCATGATCTCACAAGGGACTGCACAATAGGACATCCACTGATCTACAACACTGGATGCAATTGTTAAATGAAAACTGATGAATGAGACTGAGAGCTAGACAAAGAAGTCTGCAGAAGTGTTGGGGACAACATATCACCTCACATAAAGCAAGAAGATGAACTGCTTCAGCTCGCATGTTGCCATCAAGCATTGTTGATGGACTAAACACTTGGGTGAGATCACGAGTAACCATCTACAGCAAACAACCAGAACAGACAAAAGTTAAATCACATGGAATCAAAGTCCTAAGGAAGAACAATATAGTCTGCCACATGTATCTTGTCCAACTTTCCCTCTACTGCAGCGCTATGCTCCACAATTGCAAAATGAGTACTCAAAGGCAATATCATCATAAGTATTGAGAACTTCTCCATAGTTATGATCTAAGTCAACCTGAATACAATTGAGAGATGATCCCACAGAAAAGTTATAAAGATTTCAGATCTGAAACATACAGTGGAAAAGAAAGAATTAAATAACAAATAAAGAAAAGAACACCCAACTCTTACAAGCAGAGAAAGACTAAGGACTGCTGTGAAGAACAATGACAATCACATGCATATTCAGTGACCTTCAACAGCAATAGGTACAGTAGTGGCAAGCCACTGTAACCTCCACCCGGCCTTCATCAGCTGCTAGCACCAGATGAAGGTCAATGTCATACATTAGCCAATATACTGAGTTTCTGTCATAATACCAGTGATAAGAGGAAGACTCAGTCATGATGGAGGGTACTGTTCAAAAATACATACAAGAGAAGGAGATGGCCAGAGAAACCAAGAAGAGAGAGGAAGACAAAAAGAAGAAAAATAAGAAAAAAAACCAAACATTGAAAGAGGAAGAGAATAGAGAAACAACACATATAGAACGTTAAGAGCATGCTCTTTTAAGGACAAATTGGGCCTTGAAAGTTTTTAAAGTCCTCCACTCATGATAACAAAGCCCTTGAAATGATCATTTTGAGAATTCCAAAACAAGGTAACCAAACCAAAATGTGTTTTTTTGTTAAGAAAACCACTGGATTGACTTATAGAAACATTGAAGAGACACCTTTACTCTTCAAAAGATTATTAAGTGCACCATTTGAGTTACAAAGAATTCTTTTGAAGTACAAAGACTTAAAAACCTAGAAAACTGACTATTGACTACTCCAAATTGGCAGAACCTGAGATATCTGAATCCACATAAGGTATACAAATCATGTTAATACCTGGATATCTCTTGGCAAGAACACTTGACAAAAATGACAATGTTTACTGCTTTTGAAACTTGGGTTATTGTTAAATCCAAGAAATTACACTTAGAACATTAGAACAACCATTAGAACAACCAAGGTCAAAAAATGATTTAGGGTTTATGCTACCACCAATAGAGTCTTTGTTGCATATTAGAATATCTTTGTGTATTCAGTTGCTTATCTTTGTTGCAATGTAGTACACAAAGATAAGCATGCTTAGATGTCTATCATTTGCACCCCTAAAAGCTGAGAACTGAACAATAGTTGAATTTGGCAGCATTAACTTCTGAAAGGTATCTTCAGGTCAATGGCAAGTTCCCAACTGCAGAGTACACAAATGAAAATATGATGAAAGAATAAGTTTTCGTACCCCACCCCCTCGTTTCTTGACTTGATCAGATGTTTCAAGCTGCTCCATTCTCCCAACCTTGTATCTGCAATAATAGAATAATATTAATGCCCCCCAAGCTCTTACTCACAATTCACTACTACAAAACTCCACCTCTCAAAATGAAAGACTGGAGGAGCTTGCTGATGATGGCTACCCTAGATGCACCAACTTCTGCACAGCATCATCTATCCCACTCTCTGGGACTCCAACCTGCATATCAGAAAACAGGATGTGGTCAACGACTTTTCCATAGGCTCAAAAGTTACATCCATGGTGTTCAGAAACCATAACAAGGGCCAGCATGATTCAAAAACTCAATGACAAAATTTATACAGAACTAACCTGTTTGCACTTTCCAACACCACTGTAAGTCAGCTTCCAATCCATTTCTTTATGCCCAATCTCTGCATCAAGCTCATAAAGCTCATAGAATTTTCCCTGGGTCACCAATTTCAGGAATATTAGCCAAGGTCTATGAGTGGCAGTGTACAATAGCCAAGTACACATGTCACATGAGGAAACACACATTTGTCTAACCATAAAATGCGAAAGTACTGGCTCTTTAGGCAATTATGTATTAAGTCTAAACCACAACACTACTCTTGGGATGCCAAAAACTTACAATTTTGAAGAAAAAGATAGTATCCATGTACTCCTTTTTCTGGGTCCAGTACTGCTTCTGCGATGCTGACATTTTGGCCATGGCATCGTGAGGAATAAATAGGGTCCTCTTGTCATAGAGAGGATGATCAGGTCTTCTTCGTGAACCATCTCTGATCTTATCAGGGTGCAGCCAATCAAACTTGGCTTGCACTGCACTCTCTGAAGCAGCTTCCTCCTCCACCCCCAAGACATCCATAAAACGTCTCCTCTTGTTGGGGCCTGCATTCTTCAAGGATTTACCTTCAGCAGTGTCACAAGGCTCCTCATCCTGAACACGCTTGAAACCAGGGATAAAAGGCCGTGAGAGTGCAACCTGGGGTTCAGAAACAACCGATGGCCTAGACTTGAGGGAAGATAACTGTTGTGGCTGCCTGCAACCAGACAACATCAAGGCTACAGATTTAGAAACTCTGACATGCTGTATAACAGTTATGTTAGACAATTATGCTTGCATTATCCACAACCAAACCAGTACTTCATGGCCACAGATTCATCACAACACTATAAAGTCCCATCATCAATTATAGTAACAGGACATGAGAGCACAAACTAATAGTAGATTCATGGATGCACAAATGCTGGCTTTTCCCTTGTCAGGCTTTTTCTGTGGATGTGTATAACAAAATTTACAATACCCTAAACCCTAAGCACTTACACCCAGAAACCTGCAGGCAGACCAAAGACATAGGAAAATGGATCAGTAGAGGAAGTTGAAAGATTGGTCAGCACTTGGAGCAACAGGTGGACATGCTTCCAATGGGAGGTGGCAAGACAAAAGGTTGAGGTTTACTCCTGACATTGCCCCTGAGCCAAGTTAAGGGCAAGGCAAAGCTTGGAATTGAAAGCAATGAAGCTTCAATTGCCAGAAAGAAGAAACCTAGCACCAGAAACAATAAAGGGCCATTTTCTCTGAGGCAATAGGGCTATCAGAATCACCAAACAGCTGGCTCAAGCTCTCGTAGAAGAGGGGAGCAAGGGATGGATGACCTAGAACCGAAGAAGCCAGTGCAAGCACTTACTGACTACTTTGCTGAAAATCTGCCATCGACTCTATAATCTCAAATGGATTTTTTGACAGCAGCCTCAAATTCTACATCCGCACTCTCTCAGGTTTACATGCAAAGATGCGTATGACGAGAGACTGTTGGTTTGAGTTTCCGAACCCTGGAGGCAGCCATTGAGTCTGCAAGTTTGAAGTTTCTTCGGACTCCGCCATGGAAGAAATTCGCTTCACTGTCGAAGCTGGCGGCTGGTGCTGGTGCTGGTTCTGTTCACTGCTCCCCTTTTTCCCCTCTCCATTTCGCACTTTAGTAGAAGAAGCCGCGATGTCGTCTGAAGTCACTGCAGTACGTTTGTTGAAGAAGGAGAACAAAGAGCGTTGCTGCGCCATGTCCTTTGAACAAACGAACTTCCCAACCTGCTTGAGAAAATTACCTCTTCGTTAAGCCTAAAACAGAGGAAGGAATCTCAAATTTCCGATGGCCTGAACTCTAGGAAACCTGCAAAGAAAATTCCTCCCTTGTATACCGCAAGTCACAGCAACGCAAGAAGAAAAAGGTCTTACCTTTGTAACCACCAAAACCTCCTTTTTGCTTCAAGCTCTCACAAGAGAAATCTGGAATCGATCACTTGCATCTACAACTCGCTCGAGTTCAGATAGGAGACCGCATACTACAGACATCATCGATACAGTCCAAAACTCCAGATATTATTCTCAGGATAGTTCAAATCAAAGAGCTTCAGCGGAAATTCCTTCCAGAGACCACACGATTGATTGCAGAGATGTCGAACAAATCTGATTAGGAATAGCGTAGCGCAAAACAGAGAAGGAAAAAAAAAACGAGACGCACAAATACTTTCCACGTTCCAATTCGCAAACGAATTGGAAGAATTTGAGGGAAAACAATTTAAAATTCTTTTTTTTAAATCAGAGGAAATATAATTAAATCAAAGAGCTTCAGAAAAATTCCTCCCGGGGGAGGAGAAAGTACACAGATTGCAGAGCTTCTGTGAAGCCCCAGTAGCAATGCGTAGTACAAAACAGAGAGAAAAAGACATAGACACGTACATAACTTACAAGTTCGATGCGGCATCCGAATTGGAGGAAAAACTGAAGCGAACATAACAATACTAACATCGTTGTTCTCCTCTACACCGGCTGCTCTTCAACAACAAGCTGATGATCAGGAAACGAAAAACAAGTTGAAGCATTGTAAGACCGCGCAGGACGCGCGCGCAATTTTGCCCAAAGGAATCCTGCGAGCGTAGAACGTTGGAGCGCGCGGAGCAGGGACAACGAAGGGCGGGAAATGAAGGGCGAGCATGCACGCTGATAAGATATCAGCGATCGATACGCTATCAGCCGTCGGATGTAGGGGTTGCATATGTACGGTGATACGCTATCATCACTGGTCGATTTCTGGGACTGTCTGTGAATCAATTGGATGAATGTTACACCTGTGGGTGACACTAACAACATGGATGGAAAATTGAAACGTGCAAGAAATAGACGAAAATTCAAATAGCATGGATGAAGTCGAAACGACATTAAATAGACAGAAATTCAACAAAACATCGGTGAAATTGGAAAGTGCAAATAAAAAATGAACGAAAATTAAACACACGTGGATGAAATTGAGCCTGCAATAAATAGATGAAGTTTTTGACAATATGGGTGAAATTGAAGGTGCAAATCAATACAAGAAATCCAACACTATGGATGAAATTGAATGGGCAAAAGAGTTGGAATTTGACAATATGGATGAAATTTAATATGCTATAATAGATGAAATTTTAACATTTTGTTTCAAAAGAAAGGAACAACATGTCTTCAAGAGGCTGATCAAGATTAGGAAACCCTAAAATTATCGCGTTCACATTACCTGGACGTTTTTAGGGTTTGATCATCTTTCAACGCAGGGCACACGCTCTCGCTCTCTATTGTTGCTGTTGTTGTTGTTGTTGTGGTATCAAAAGAAGAGGTTCAACAAGTGCAAACATCGCTGCACAGAAAGATCGATCTTACACCGACATGGTGAGTGTCTTTTTCCCTTTTCTACAGGCTTCTTTCCTCCCTCATCTTCCAAAGACGCGACCATATCATCTTGTTGAAGCCATTGCTGAAGCGAAGAATGTCTCTCTGTTGTGTTGTCTGTCTTTGTGTCTTGTTGCGTTTGTTTGTTGCTGCGTTTCTTGTGCTTGTCGGTTCGTCTCACGAGTACCGCGCAGTGTCTAGAGAAGACGGAGATGGAGTAATAGAGCATGAGAATGACTCTCTGGACCCTCGGTCTCGTTTTTCAGCAGATTGGTGAGATTGGTGAGGGTTGAAGAAGGGGCGGGGGTGGATGGGTGTGGTTCGTCTCGGGCATTTGGGACAGCATCCCCAAAGTCTTTTCTTTTGGCACATTTTCTTTTGTTTCATGTTTTGTTCGTCATCTTCGTCTCCGGGGAAGGTAGTTCACGGATTTGCAGCTTTTTTACCGGTTTTTTCAATTCTTTTGCAAGAGGATTGTTCCGCTATGAGGGTCCAGATTTGAGGAGACTCCGCGACATTTTTCTTACTCAGTAAACTTGGAGGACAGTGTGCTTGCTTCTAGGTTTTTTCAAAAGGCCTTCTTCTGATCAAGAATTAGGCAGTGATTACATGCTCTGCCTTCCTCCGTATCACCTTGCTACTCACTTTCATTAGGGATGTAGCAGTTTAGGGTTGAGGCTGCCTGAGACGTTCCTCAGAAACCTGTTGATTTCGCAATAGTTTTTGGCTTGTTTGTCTGTGTTTCGCGTTTTTTTCAGAGTTGCAGCCAATTTTGTTCACGTTTGTTGGTTGTTTCTTTTCCTGAATGATTGATTAATGGTACACCATTGTCCCTCTGCGGTTTCCTGAATATGATGTTGTTTCTTAATCCCAAAGACCTAGCAGAGCTTTTGATCAAAATCTGTGCTCTGGACGTTTTGTCTTTTTGCATGTAATTATAAGTTTAGCTTTTCTGTTATCAAATTTGGGCAGGATTCCAGGCATGGACAGGGACAAGGCCATGATGGAGGTGACTCGGCCCAAAGTACTGCAGATCTCACCGCCTTTGTAAGTCGCACGTGCTGCAATCCTCTTTCTAATGATGCAATTAAACAAAAATTTTGCACCACTCATGTTGTTATGCAGCAAAGGGTTTTCAGATGGCCAACTGCTTGTGAAGTGTCTCTTTAAAGGACACTAGATTCTGTGACTGGCATGTAGAAGCAAAGGAGAGTTATTTAGATTAGAATTGAAAAGGGTGGGTAACATCATGATTGCTGAAGAAGAGTCCTGTTCTGGATGTTTTGTTTGTAGATTCAAGTGGTCCTGAGCACTGTACTGCCTGGGAACTGCAGCATTATCCATGCCTAATATGAAAAAACTCAGATTTGGAGTTCCATTTCATATCTGAAACATAGCTCCTGTACTGTAATTAGAGCTGCAGTTCTACACTTCTAGCACTTAGGGGAATATAATCATTCTACATGTGTTCATTGAAACTGTGCTGGATTACTCTGTTGGTTTATGCAGGTTCAAAACCTTCTCCAGCAGATGGTATGTTCAGTTCTTCTTGTCACCCTTGATCCTAGGTTTCCGTCCAAGCTGTCATTGTGCTAGTTGCTGTCCTGTCAAACAAAAGCCGACACATCAGTGTTTTAGCCGGTCCAACCATTTTGACAGTTCTATTCTTAGAAGAGCATGCTTGTGATCATCTTGCAATAGTCTGAGAGCATTCAGAATGAAAAACTGCCCACTGGCTTGGACTCTCACTTTTGACGAAAGGTTGAATAATGTTGGAAAACATGAGTTCAATGCTTTGAAAACTCTGGGATTTGTAGCTAGATATGGCTTAGATATGGAAATCCAGTGGGCTACTTGCTGAAAGCCTGATGATTTTTCATTCTGAGTTCACGTGACATAGTGTCAGTGGCATACACTGAAATTTTGCAAATTGCCAAATTGCTGTATTGTCTGGCACATTGGCAGCAATCCAGGTTTCAAACAATGTCGGACTCCATCATCTCAAAAAATATCCTTTTCCACCAAGCATCAGGTCAATTAGTCTTTGATCCTCTTGTCTATTTGTGGGTGGGTGATTTAGAGAGGGTAAGAAGATCCATCTAGTTTTTCCCCTTTACAACATGCTGCCAGTTGGCAACCAGAGAGGAGGTTATGTGTTGCAAGATGTGCTCTCCTCAAAAGTCCTTCATCAGATTGTAAAGCTTAGTGCTGTGACCTATGATGCCCTCTGGTATGTTTGTGAAACCTGTGATTTAATGAGGTGTAATAGTCCATCATCAGTTGGGTTAGATGTGAGTGCTTAACCAGGCCTTACTTGATGAGATGGGTTCGCGCATTGATGATTTGGAGAAGAGCATTGGTGAATTAGTGAAGGAGGCAGGTGTGGATTCACCACCTTCACCCCCAACATCCAGCCAAGGTCAACTGCCCCCCAAGTGAGTGTGAAACATTTTGTACAAATGGTTTCAAAAGTTGTGCAGAGATTTGGCGCCCTGAGAAGCTGCTGGTTGGAGCTGTTAAGCTGTCTAATGGTACCCAGAGGTTGGAGTGGCTATGCTTTGGTTTGAAGCCGACAAGATGAAGGTGTCTTTCTTTTAGTTTGAACCTGTGCATGTCTACATTAGGGTGTTGGCAGTTCTGGGTAATCCATAACAATGTCTTCTACTAGTATGCTTCAAGTGATGGAATTTATTCAGTATGTTCTGATACAAACATCTTTCTTTATCTTTGGTACAGTTGGGACTGTAGCAAGGATCTCATTCCTCCATCATTCTCTTATGTTGACACTTTCTTGGGCGCACAGTGAAGAGTGTACATCATTTTGTGCGAGTAACATGGATGGACTTGAAAGAAACCCTTTGCAGCAGCAGTAGTTTTATGAATGATGACTGTCATCTTTCTTTTGCTTCTGTGACTTTCTCACTCCTGACTTGTCTGATGAGTAGAGTGAGAACTCAATGTGCAAGAATGATTTTCCCTGAATGTGAGAAATACACTGAAAAGTGGACAAAATTGAGTCCTCGTTGTGGGGTAGCGATTAATGCCAGAATTGAAAACTGCAATGACATATACCTATTATCCACTGGGACATATGGAGCAACCAGAAATTGGTCCAGGGACTATAGAACTTGAAGACCTTGATTTTCTCTGAAGATAAAGTTTTACGATATTTAGATGCAAATGAGATTGTTTTTGGGGTTTTCCCATCTTTGAACTCCTAATGCAGGTGGTAACCATCACCTAAGGTGGATGAGACAACCATAACTTGAAGGCTGACATATCCATAACCATTATCCATATCTGGATTTAGATTAGTTTTGAAAATCAGCACAATCCATAGTACTCAAAAGGAAGAAAAGTTAATGATAATGTGGACTTGCTCCTCTTTCTTTCTTTCTTCGGTTACTTTCTGCTGCAGCTACAACAGGAACAAGAACAAAACATCCTTGCAGTAGTATATTCTGCTCCCTTGCCGTATTCTGGAAGGCATCAACAAAGGCACCAACAACCATCCTGCCACAAATATGGTGTGGATCACTCGATCAGTTAGCTAGTTGCTGTACTGACAAGCATTGCATGCATATTTGCAAAACTCTTATCTCATAAGCAAGTTTGTGGAAGAATGAGGCGAGGAAATTGATCAAACCCTACCACAAGCTGTGCTCTGGCGAGAGACAGAAACACACACACGCGCGCACACACACATCAGGCGTTGAAAAGAAGCGAAAGATGATAGCTTCCGCGGCAACTCTGTACATCATCTTCGTCTAAAACATCTCGCATCTTAGCGAGGAGGGGACGATGACGAGGAAGATCTGATGAGACCAGGAGACGTGAGATTTGCATTTATTGAAGAGAGCGATTTTTGTTCTTGTTGTAGTCTCGAACTCCCTCAGTCAGGCTTCTTCGTCTTCTTCTTCGATCCTTTGAAATGTTCTTATAGTTCAATAAATCCGGCATGCTTAAAAACCGCAAAGGTTGTTCCTTTTGCAGCAGTCAAGAACAAAACCCTGACACAGAAAATGGTTTCATAAGAGAGGAGATTCCAGAAAAACCTGTCTGTCAACTGTCATGTCCTGGATGCATTCTTCGCAGGTTTTATCATTCGGATGTTGTTGTGACATTCTGCAATTTTTACACCCATCCAGTTGATCAGCTCTTGCCTAAAGAATTCTCTGGTTGAGTATCATAGCTTATCTCTCTCTGTGTTCTTGATTTGCTTTCTGTTAGAAGTCATAGTGGGGATGTTGGTTTTTCTGGTGAAGGATTCTCATCCTCACCATTGTTGTCTTTGGCATGTTTTCCAGATTGTGTCCACCTCCAACAAGGAGGCAAAAGCTTGCAACGGCAGAAAAGAGATCATCCATTAATAAGCGAAGTATGTTGTTGGGCATCAGCTGTTTTCTTTTTTCATGTGATTTTTCACTTGAATGGTTCTCCTCATGGCAGTCTTGTCTACCTGTATGTCTCCTGATGTCACTTGTTGATGAGCAGGTGGAACTGATGCTCTATTTGGGTAGGGGTCAGCTGTGACAAATGGAGTGGATGAGCAGCCCTGGACACAGTACAGAGCTCTCCAAGTGAATTAGTTTCAACTCTTTCTGCATTGTTGCAATGGAAGATAATAATGTCTGATGGATTCTATCAACCATTGCAAAATTAGCTAGCTGTCAGAATGAGAGGAGGCAATGAGGTGCAAGGATGACATACAGATGGCTCCCACAACACTGGTGTGCTTCTGCAGTGGAGAGGATGGCAGTTCTCCAGCGAGCAAGTTTGCGGAATGGTGCCATGCAAGCTGTTAGTGAGGGTGACCACAAGAATAAGGTGTGGGAGACTGAAGCAAGGTCAAAAGGAACCTGTCAGACAAGCTCGGAATGTGCTCTGAGAATAAACAGACATCATTGTGCTATGCGTAGTAACTTGAAGAACTTGACTGGAGCACTATGGCCAAAAACAGGCTACAATGCATCAGGTCCTCGGAAGTCCGGCAAGTTTGTCTTGCAGGGGGGCTCTTCTATGATGAGCAAGGAGATGGCTCAGTTGAATGATGAGAGGGTCTTTCCATTGCATTTTTCATATGGTGCCAATGAAATAGGGCTTTTACCAATTAGAAGTTTTCCTTGTTGCATTAGGTGCCCTGGAATGAGCAGCATGTGCACAAGTTTCAGGGTCAACATGATCAGCAAGACAGGACAGAGGCCCTGTCCTGATATAGGGTTAGGTTTCTGTGGTAACATTGGACTTGTGCACCAAAACACTCTGCAACCATCTTGGATACAGAGTTTTTCACCTGCAGCAGCAGTCTTAGGGTTTCAGAAACATGGAGCCACAAGTTTGCAGAGTTTTTCAAGGATTTCAAAGAGGGGTTCACAATTAAGAAGACAGTTTTCAGCACTGCGCAATAATATCCTCATAAGCAATAGCAGCACACTTTTCTCTTTGAATGCGAGCTTTTCCCCATCCGGCCCTAGACTTTCCTCTCACATGGAAGCTTGGAATGAGGAGCAGTTTAGAACCCAAGATGAGAACCCCAAAGCAGCACATGGTGACCCTCAACCTGAAGCAACAAGGCCATTTATGGGGAGGATGATCAGCAAGGAGTCCAATAGCAAGGAGACCTTAAAATGTGAAATGGAACAGACCTTCTCCACTGAAGAAACTTCTTCAATATATCTGGATTCATCTCTGGATCCAACAGTCATTGTCTTTGACATAGAGACGACAGGTTTTCTAGTGTCTGGATCCAAGATTCTCGAGTTTGCTTGCCGTGATTTGGCAGGTGGAGAATGCAGTACAATGCAAACACTGGTGAATCCAAACCAAGAAGTGCCCAAGAGAAGCACAGAGGTTCACAACATCTCCACTGAAATGGTGAATCAGGCAGGTGTTCCAAGGTAAGCCTGAGGGACCATTAACCAGTTGTCTTTGAGTCTTTAGAAAACTTTGCTACCAGGGGGTGCTTTCTATTACTTTCAAGGATGGCCCATATCCACATTTTTCTTGAGCCAAGATTTGTCAGTGACACTTATTCTGCACCGATTCTTGTCATGCTCAGTTTGGTTTTGCTGGAACCGACAGAATGGTTGCCTTCAAAGTGTTATTGTGGAGCTGTCTCTGCAATCCCATAGATATGATGCTCCAAAACTCTGTTGAGAAACTATACCATGTTTGGAGGGTTGTTTGCTGGGGTCCAGTTGGGAGGAAGTCATGCCAGTAATAGTGAACTTTGTGGAAGGGCGACGTAAAGGCCATGAGCCAGTCATCCTGGTTGCACATAATGGGAGAGGTTTCGATGTACCTTTCATCATGAAGGAGTGCTATGCATGCTCAATGCAAGTCCCATCTCATTGGTACTTTGTAGACTCCCTGATTCTTGCAAGAGAGGCACAGAAAAAGACAACAGGTAAGTAAGATGCTTGCTCCAACATATTTTGTTGCAAATATGTGCATTTTGTCTGACCTTTTCATCCAAGGCTTAGGGTATCTGTTCTGCATCTGAATGTGCTGACATAGATGTTTTCTGCACAGGTGTGGTCAAAAACTGTACTCTGTCTCATCTATACAACAATGTATACAACCTCCCACCCGTCAAGAATGTGCATCGAGCAGCAGTGGATGTAAATATGCTTGCATATGTGTTTGCATGTGTGTTAAGGGACCTTGAGATGCCAGCTATAAAGCTTCTGGAGCGAGCCTTCACTGTGAAGGAGATTGTCTTGAAACCAGAGTTGATACCTCCAAAACAGTGTCCTAGCCCGATCTCTATTCAACCCAATGAATCATCTTTGGACCTAGAACCCAGTGGGGCTGGGTTTGAACATTCCTTGGGCATTGCCAAGGAATCACAGGGCAACATGTATCAGAAATCTGCAGAAGAACAGTTAGGGATTTCTCAAGGCAGAAGTGGCTCTGACCAAGATTCTAGTCCTTCCTGGGAGGACCAGTACCTGACGGATCCATCAGAAGTGCCCTGTGTGAAAGAACTTGAAGATTCTCTTGGTTTGATGCTGGGGAGTTCTCAGGATGATGTCTATGCTTTCCATCCCACTGAAGTGGAAGAGGTGGCCCCAAAATCACAATTACAGACTTGGACAGATGTGCCTTCAAAACAACAGTTGAGTGTTCCTGGGGATTTTGCAGCTGAATATCCCTCTGAAATGGGCCTGTCAGCTATTGTGGTTTCAGAAGATGTGGAGGTGTCGCTGAGAACTGCAAGGAATCAGGCCATGGAAATTGAAGGCTCTACTTGTGTTGAAGAGATCAGAACCCAAACTCTAGCTTCAGGAAGCATGAAAAATCAGGCTGGTGCTGTACAAGATGAGGAGTTGAGCAAAACATTGGAGGGAAGAGAAGGTCTCCAAGATGGAGACTTCCTTGAATCAACCAAGGGAATTGAAGTATTGTTGGATGCTGGTGGGGATGAGTCTATGGTACAGTCAAATATGGGCAGAACTGCTTCAAAGAGAAGCCGAAGGAAACCACGAAGCATGTCACTGGAAAAACAGAAAGATCTCCAAAATGGAGATCGTCCAGAATCTTCAGAGATGATAATCCAACCACCATTGCATGTGGTGGGGGATGGAATATTGTCGCCGATGACTACAGGCAGCACTTTGACAAAGAAAACACGGGGGAAGCAACGAGCTAGAGGTAATGTCCAAACACAAGCACTCATTGGACCAATGAGAAGAATTCTGCAGACTAAGGCACTGCAGATAACAAAGAAAATTATGGTGCAAGGGGATTGAGGGTCACCATTTAGACATTCTTGAGAAGTCACAATTTAGGATATTCTGTCAAATAATTGACAGGTCTTGTGTAGTGCATTGTTGATTGTTTTTGTCACTATTGACAAGTGATGCGTGCGTATCTTTGCACTTGCTGAAAAAGAATATCAAAATCTGTCTGCTAGATAGAATTATTACTTTCTCTAGTGCTAGCCAACATAATGACTTGAGTCTTCTTGATGCCTCTGGAAAAAACAAATAACAACTATGAAATATTTCAATACTACCTACCAAGGTGCGTATTTCAAGACTTTGAAAACAATGGTAGATTAGTGCTAAGTCATGATGAGAGGTTTAAACACACCTTTGGAAAATAAGTGGACAAAATCATAAAATAAAGCATGAAGAACTAAAGCATCAGATTGGCCTTTTACATAACCCAAGAATTTTATAATGTACCTGCCCTTGTGTGGAAGGATCCAAACCACAAACCTAAACTTACTAACAAATGATTTATGACCATTTGCTCCTGTCATTTGCTATGAAGAACTGACCTAGAAAGTATTAAAAACTATAATACAGACTATTGACTATGATTTCAGCATGATCTGAAATAACTGTCCTAACATGTGTTGTTTGACACTTAATATCAATTTCAAAAATGTTGAGATTTTCAAATTTTTGTGAAGGAAAATTGAGATTACTTTAAACTATTCTGAAATAGTCTATATCTCAAAATGGAATCTTCAAAACAAATAATTATTCTACACTGAAATGTTGAACTTGCCAGGATTATTGTCAACAGATGAGCTACCTCAGCTCTTTAGATTAGAGGAGGGAGAGAAGAACTAGAACACATAATCAAACAGTATGAGACTGACACCGAACTCCAAAGTAGATTCTTCCGGAAGATCAACAAAAGTCCTGACTAAATGAAAATGCTGAGAGCAATAACCTGAAAAGAGAACAAAATCCAATAGAGGATTACATATCAAGTACTCAACATGGCACCCACTTGTGAAGGATTTGACCAGTCTCGAATTGTGACATCCGTACATGCTACATCCTTGTTTCAATTTTAGACAGCCAAAGTACACATCTTCCAAAAAAGTAGGATTACCCTATGGGTAACCATTTACTAGGCAAAATTGCAATTCAGAAGAAAATGTTGCATCAACCTACACTGCTCCCCCACCAAGGCCTTGTTACCTCCCACATGCACACACTGTTATCAGTGACTCATCACCTGACAAACCAAAGGAAAATGAAGAATTGCTAAACAAAAGTTCCCTGCTGCTGCTGCTGCTGCAGTCCTTTCATGGTAGCCTAGCCCAGAGGTACCCACTTCTATCATATCCACTACCCCTCACCCCTTACTCTATGCCACTTTCTTTTGCTCCACATATCAGAGAATTGCTTCCAAAATCTTGTCTGACCTTACACAGCAGTGGGTGTTGAAGGGCTATTGCGAGGGAAGGAGCCAGACCCATTACGGGGGAGCTGGTTACCAGCACCACGCCTGGAAGGCCTTAGCCCAGCTGCATTCCCACCTTGTCCATCAGCACGGCGGTTGGCATCAGCACCACTATTGATGCCATTGCTATTAGAAGCCCCACCTACAACATTAGCACCCAGAAATCCTCCACGAGGTGCTCCAGGAGCTCTTCCTCTGTTAGACGTGTCCCGATCCCGCTCCTGGCCTGACCCACGTCCTAGACTGCGGCCAGAATATGAGCCACGTCCTCGAATCCCATCACTGCGGTAAGGCCGCTCATTCCTTCCCTCCTGCGTCCGTTGTCTCGGAACTACGTGTACCCAAACGACCCTTCCACCATTTGTCAGCAACTCAACTCAACTCAACAGCCACAAGCTTGCTCTATGCAAGAATCACACAGAATAAAGACACAATCTTCTGACTTCAGATTTCTGTCATTTGAAACACAATTGCTCTGTATAATCACAACCAAGTCAATATGATGTCTAATGAATAAAACAATCACAGTCCAGTTCTCCTAGTTCAGGAAAGGAAAAAAAACAATTTCAATGACTGCTTTAGAATGGACCAATTTCAACTGTTCTTCAGTATGTCTTAATGCTGGATAACAGAAAATGGTT
>Ga0209611_10003647_pt1 | contig 26601 bp, 6 predicted proteins | sample S1TSphgellanicum_3_FD_187693 | JGI IMG/M metagenome (GOLD analysis project Ga0209611, IMG submission 187693) | Host-associated microbial communities from peat moss isolated from Minnesota, USA - S1T2_Fc - Sphagnum magellanicum MG (SPAdes) (version 2) | ecosystem: Host-associated > Plants > Peat...
TTAATTCAAATTTTGTGAGAATCCCCACATCTAATAAATAGAAAAAACAATAGGTAGGGTGTTCTTTGCAAGGGGTATTAGCCCATGCCAAAAATGGTGATGAACTCTTTTAGGAAGAGTAATTTCATGGAGCCAATGGGAAGGCCCAAGCATGCACTCAAGGTGCCTTGCTTTTTTTCATTTTAAGTTTAGGGTGGGGGGGGGGGGGGGGGGAAGGATTTTTTTCATTTTTCCCTAGTTCCTGATGTATTCCCACTATGTTCCCTTCAAGTTCCCAATGGGTTCCCATCATGTTCCCAATATGTTCCTCAAGTTCCCAATGTGTTCGCCAACATGTTCTCCATCGCACCTCCCTTTTATCCGATATGCTTTGGCAAATGTTGTCCTCCTTTCACCTATATAGGTGGGCCAAAGGGGAAGACCTCTATACTTAAAAATATAACCTTTTATTTTCTAGAACCTCCATAGTTTTATTTGTTTTGAGTGATGGGCCAATCAAATTGGTTCATTGCAAAAAAAAAAATTGAACTTGGGAAGCACCTCATCTAATGAATAGGAGAGATGAGTAGGAGAGGGTTGCATTCTGGTACCTGACAACAAATCCGGTGCAGTAATTGAATTGTGGTATAAGTTATGGGCCTCCCTCGGAGTATTTGAACTTTGCATATAAGTATTGGATATTTGAGAAGAAAGGAAGGGAGGGGATTTTGTTTAGTATGCTTCCAATTCTTCCAGAGAATTTTTGGTCAATTTTTTATTCGAGGTTGGGGGAAGAATGTCATACTCACGTGTGAGTGGGTTAGGGGGGTTTCCCTTTTTTTTTTGGTTTGTTTTTGTTTTTTTGTGGCGTACAAAGTAAAAGAACCTCAGAAGACACTAAACACCACCTTACAAACTTTTGCAGGTGTCAGTGCACAAGAAGAACCACCAGTGCCACGAAACCCACCCACAAACTTCATCGAGTCATCAGTCCCACACAAACCCACAAACAAACAAACAACGAATCTAACCTGCAAAAGGAAGGAACTCGAGGCTGGCCTTTTTCTTTTGTTTACATTCTAGTCAACAAGAGTGCAAGTTGAGGGGGGCTATTTCCGTCACACATTTGCAACCAAAAAAAAAAAAAAACCCATGTTCAACTGACTTTGTATTCTAATCACAATAATAGTCCACAAAAACCTATGTCCAACTTTGTATTTTTATCATAATAATAGTTAACAAAAACCTATGTCCGACTTTGTATTTTAATCATAATAATAGTTAACAAAAACCTATGTCCGCCTTTGTATTCTAGTCATAATAATAGTCGGCTAATTGCTTAGTAATAATCTAAAATCTAATCTTAGTCCATTGCATCTTGTCTCCAGTCCATATTTTTGGGATTTTTTGGTGTTTTTCTTTGGGGGTTTGCTCTCTCTCTCTCTCTTTTTCTTTTGTTTTGTTGTCAAGGAAGTTGCAGTCAAGGGGAGTTTGTGTTGCTCATATTCCACACAGAGAGAGAGAGAGAGAGAGAGAGAGAGAGATCATGGATGGACTAGTAGTAGTAGGAGTACTACTACAACTTCTCTGTATGTGATCATCTACTTTAGGTGCTGTATAAATCTCACTGGAAGATTAGAGCTTTGTCAGAAAGACTCTTGTTCTTTTTTTCCCATTTTGGGAAAGAGTACCTACTCCTATTGCTGTTGCTGGTACCTCTATTGGGTTCAATTCTTTTTTTTTTTTTGAGGGGGTGTATTGTAGCAGACATGATGATGATCTCATGATCTTCTGCTGCCTGATTTGCAGACTTGGGTTGCAGCAAGTTTCCAACAAGATTGAAAGGTGAGGGAACAAAAAAAAGTTGCGAGTTTTTTTTGTTGTTGGGTGAATGGGGTGGGACTACCCAGGAGGGAGAGAGAGACAGAGAGAGTATGAGTATGTGTGATCCAAGGTACTGCATCATCCTCTGAAGGTGTGCATCCTTTCATGATCGAACTTATGGGTGCTGCTGCATCTTTACACACTAGATATAGCTCCATGTCTTGAAAGTTGTTTTGTGGAGTATTATTCAGTCCTATATCCTTTTACTTAGATTCACGAACATCAGATTCAACGTTTCTGCAAAGGGTGTGTTTTCTTCTACAGCTTAGTTTAGAGCCATTCTTTCAGCTTGTAGCGCGTCCAGAGTAGTCGTTGAAACTTCTTTTCTGGTACAAGCTGCACAACAAATGTAGATTCATCTTTGGAGACCTACTTTTGATGTTTTGGAGATGCCTTAATGAGAGAGATGTGCAACCAACCTTGCACTAGAGTAGTGAAGAATAGTCTTTTTTGCTTCATTTTTCTACATAGACTACTTGTGTATGTTTGAGGATGGCATGGCTGCTGTGACAGTCTCTTTTTGGGGTGGAATAGCTTCAAAACTAGAGAAGATTTTGTGCTAAAATTGCTACTGGTGGTGGTGGTGGTGCCCATGGATGCAGGTGGAGCAATTTCATCACATGGGGAATGAAGATTGAGAATCTGATCAAGAACACTTGGATCTATGCCTGTTTTGCAGTGTGAAAACTGGGCAGTCAGTGGATGAAGCAGACAACAACCTCTAGCAGGTACAACTAGGACTTGCAATCAAAACCCTTCTTCTATGGAAAGCTCAGATACCCAATAAGCACCTTGGATATGGAACAGATCATGGTGCATAATTAGTGCAAGAAATTAGGTTAGGGTAAAGACCTCGAATGGGGCCATTCTGGGAATGAGGGAGCGGAGCACGTGATCTGAATTCCCAGAATAGCACCACTTTGAGGCCCTTAATCGGTGTAAAGAATCGGTACAATTTTCCTTAAGAAAGGGATAGCTGTGTGAGAGCCCTGCACGAGGTGGGAGCTGAGCACTGGACCTGTATTACCATAACAAACCCCCTTTGAGGTCCTTACCCAGTGTAAAGAATCAGTAGGATTTTTCTTTAGAAAGAGATGGCGGTGATTTCTTTTGAGAGAAATTTTTGTTGTAAGATTTACTGCCCTAGGGCATTTTGGTAAAAGGTGCTATAAAAAATGCTGGCATTAGGTTTATTGCTAGGGAAGGCTCTCAAAGTAGGGCATTCCTGAAATTCGGGCCTGAGCTTGGCACTCACCTTGCAATGGGCCCTTGTTTGGGGAAGGTACCATGCTTTCTTTCACGGCATGGAAGGTGGTCTCCAAATACACTGTGAAATAATGACCAGGTTTTTAAGGGAGACCTTTTGTATCAATGCCCCCGCTTAATTGGTAAGAATTGATAGGCACTTAATTGATGCTTATTAATTTGTTGCAGTTCTTATGTGGGGGCAGGGTGAGAAAATGGAGCAATTTTGATCTCTGTCATCACAACATGCAAATGCTTTGGAATCTGTCTATGTTTAACCATGTGCAATACAACAATACCATTCACTCTAAGGTACTTTTCATTCAAGTTCTAATGCATATCATTCAATTTCTGTTTGGTGTTCTCCCCTTTGGACAAATTAAGATCCCACTTCAATATGCTTTGAATGCTGCTGATGCATTTGAGTAAAACAGTTGTACACTACTTAATCATCAGTTGCGGAATTCAGATTCCCAGTTGGATGTGCAATTCCTCGGTCAATCAAGTTTTGCAATATGTTGGTGATCTTCTATTGAGATGCAAAGTTTGTTGAGGACGTTCGTAGAAGAAGAAATACTTACGAGGGGGGATGGACGATGACAAATGGAAGAGTTACTTCGATGAAGCTATGGTCTTATGACTCAATGGGTATTCACCACTCAAGGAATGAAGTTTGGAAAGGGCAAATTTCTCCGTAATAAAGGAGTCGTCATGGCTAGAAGATCACCTTTGATGAATAAGAAAGGAAGGTTCTCATGTTGCCGGTTACTCACACTGGTGACCATATTTGGGTTGGCAAGCTTTCTTCTCTTGTGCTCATTTATATCTTTGCAGGACTACATTCCTCATGTGCCAAATACTAGTATCTACTCACATTTCTTGATACCTGAAGAGTTGGCTGTGGTGGAAGAAGAACCCATTCTTGAAGAGCCCATTCTTGATGTGCCAGCGCTCATAGAGGCAATTCGGCAAGCAAAAACCAAAGCTTTAGGTGGAGAGACTACTCAAGTGGAATTCTCTGAGGATGAGAAAGAAGAGTGGCAATACAAGAATCCTTGTCGAAGTAGGATAGAGTTGGAACCATTCTATGAGAGGAGAAAATTTGTAAGGCATTTGAGACCGAATACCAAGTGGAATGCAGTACTTAAAGAGTATACTGAGCTTCATCGCACTTGCATTCGGAAGTTTGGGGGTGACCTCACAAACATCTTCTTGAACAGGAATAATGCTCATGGATGCAAGTTTGCGGTGGCAGGTGGTCCTGAGTGGGTAGGGCTAGGGAACAAGATCTTGCCCACAGTTTCTGTACTTCTTTATGCTGTACTCACACAACGGGTGTTGCTTGTGACTAAGGGATCTCTGCTTGCAGACATCATGTGTGAACCTTTTGAAGGATCTTCTTGGAGAATAGATCCAGATGAAAGATTCACTCCTATTGAATCACACTACGAATTTTGGAACTCGTATGAAACACTTGAGGAGGAGCTTGATAATATCACTACTCATCATGCTCATGAGAGAAGCTCATTGTATGCTGTTGGAGTGGCTGGGTGGTGTCAACCTGTGAAGAGGTTTTTCTGTGACCAAGAGCAAAGTTTTTACACTGAAGTTCCATGGCTATACTTCACCAGCTGCTTGTATTTCCTTCCCAAGCTTTTTGCCATCCCAATGTTCCAACCTGTTTTGGAGGACTTGTTCCCTGATAGAATGGTGGCTACACACTTAGTCCGCTCTACCATGCTCCCTTCTGATGAAGTTTGGAGTCGAGTCCTGCGAGCAGATCACGTGTACCTCGAAACTGCTGACCGCCGTGTGGGGATCCAAATCCGGTACCGCAATGGTGAGACACAGTTTGGCCAACTACACACCATGGTAAACTCAAAACTCATGCAATGTGCCTGGAGTCAGGGCATTCTTCCAGATGTGAACAACAACCCTAATCCCATCCAGTTAGTTGAATCAAGTACTACTACTGCTGACAGCAGCCCCACTGAAAGCCAAGTACTTCACTCCAAACATTCTAGTAGTGCAAATTCATTGGAAACCTCAGCAGACTCTAGACAGCGTAGACCTCCTGTTACCTCAATCTTCATCACCTCCTTGTTCTCCGATCTTTATGATCATCTCACTCAGCTCTATAACCGAAACCTACCACCATCTGGGGAGCATATAGGCATTATCCAACTCACCCATAGCAACATCCAAGGGACGGGAGTTGAGGAAGACATTCAAGCTCTTGCTGAGGTGATGTGCTTGAGCTTCTCGGATCATTTGCTTGTGAGCCCGTTGTCCACGTTTGGTGCCTTGGCACAAGCATATGGAGCTTTGACTCCGTGGTTCTTAGAATTCAGAGAAGATAGCAACCTTCCTCCATGTGTTCGAGGACAAACCGTGGATCCTTGTTACCAGGATCCAGAATTTGCGTACTTTTGCCCTCATGATCGTAGCAAGTTTAAACTCACACGAAGGAATATCACTGTCTTTGTGCCTTACATTCAGAAATGTCCTTCTACTGATACCCCAAATGGGCTCCAATTGATTACAACTCCACATCTAGATATATAGATCTTGGGGACTTTCCCTCATGTATGTTCATACATATTTTTTGCCTCAATTGATAAATGGGTCCATGCACAACAGCACAAATCCGTGGAATTATGAAGTACCTTGTGCATGGGAAGTACGTTGTGCAATGTTAATGCTTGAATGTTTGAATGGGTAGGTAGAGACTTGCCTTTTGATGTAAGGTTGAGATTTTTCCAAGTGCTTACTATACATCCAGGAAGGAGGTTCTAGAGGCAGTAATTATGTGGGTTTTGTTGGTTCTGCCCCAAGAGGGAAGCAACATTGCATTAGTGTAGTGTTTCTGGTTAGAGTTTTGGTTTGAACTTGGAACTGATTTGTGGGTTGATTTTTTGGTGTCAGTAATTCTCTAGGCTGCCTTTTTTTTAATGAAATTGATTTTTTGGAGTCATATTATCTAATACAATTTCCCATGATTTTGTTGGCTCTCCTTGTAAGGGAGAGACTACCAAATGATGTTGTTTTCATTTGAAATGTTCACCACATATAGTTTATGGTAACTTCAGAGAACATTTCCTATTTTTCCAGTTGCTGGTTTGAACTTTGCCATAATGGGCACAACTCATTCTGCAATGAGCTGCTTGTGTTAGCTTGCCATATAGGCCAGAACCATTACACACTGAGCTGCTGCTTGTTATCCATATTCCTGGAAAGTAAAGCCAAGCTCTAAATCAGAATTTCCATTCTTTAGAACCTATTTATTTAAACCTCTAGAAGTGTTTTTGTGACTTATTCTGCAGTTCCTCATGTCTTGTAGAACCTAGAGTGCATGTAGACAATTTTCAATCTTAAGTTCCTTGTGCAAAGAACAACTATCAATGATTTTAATGTCTGGGTAAGTCTATTGGGAGAGCTGAATGAATATTAGTGAAAAATTCATATATACATGATGTTTAAGCTAATGTGTGAACTAGATGGGTAGATGCTTCAAATCCCATACGAACTTAATGTGAATGTCTCTTCCACGTGCAATCCTACAAAGAGACACACAATCCATTCTGGAGGAAATTTCACAAACATGGAGCAATTTGAAACCAATGTTGTCAACAACCATCAGAGCTGTTTGCTTCCCGTCCTTGCTACTATGTCAATAGGTAAGTTTAACTGCAACTAGTGCACCCACTTGACTATGTAACTGCGTAGTCTACTTATATATATATGGGAGTGATGGTAGTTGGCGAGTTTGGTGGCAAGTGCATGTGTGCAATTTTTCTCATCATGTGTGTGTACGAGTAGAGGGTTGTAATTTGTAACGCATTTTTTGGTACCAGTCTTTTGATTTCAAGGCTTACTTCTCACATAACTTATTATCCCTTACATAAACAAAAAGAGAACAATTTTTCATTCACTCATATGACAAAATTAGGACTTCTTCACTCCTCTTGACTATCTAGTGTAAATGTGTACCTCACTTTGTGTTTACAAATATGTACCCTACAAATCTCTATACACATAAAAATCTATCCATGTGTACATATATCTATACAAATGTATACATATTTTGTAGCTTTGTTTTTGAAGGAACTCACTGTTCTTTGCCAGATCTTTCCTGAGACCCGCCAGTTCTTTGAGTTTTTGAAATAACCAGGACTAACGGTTCTTTGAATCTGATCTTTTCCGAAAAATCATAACCAGTGATTCTTTGCTTTTGAAAATCCAATAAAATCAAAACCAAGGGTTAGTAACAAAATCAAATACCCACCGTACAACACTGGTCAAAACACCCAAACACCAATAGGACCTTGGTCGCTTCAGCACATGTTTGCCGAATAAATAAATAAATAATTTGGAAGATTCCATTTAAAAAGGAATATTCCAAAATATTCCAAATATATATTCTTTACTTTCTTAGCAAACATTTTCTCTTTGAGAAAAATATTTTTTGAAAATTTGAGCATTTCTAAAAATAATATAATTTGGGCCAAGATACTACAGTATATGTTAGGGTTTGTCGAATGACATGATGAGCATACACACAAATGTAATATATTGGTATTGGGCAGGAATGTTCTTTGGAATGCTTTTGGATTGAAGGAAGGATTGATTGGAGAAAAGAATCTTCAATTTGACAAAAACCCCTTTGAAGGAAGGAGAGTAAGACTTCAATTGAAGATTCATGTGGCTAATTGTTTGAGTTAAATAATGTTCATATGGGATGATGACAAGTCGATTTTCCTTTTAACTTTGAGGTTTTGGTTTAATACCCATTTTGCCCATAAATTATGAACATATGAAGATGTGATCGTTATGTGCATTTCCATGCATTTGAATTTGTGGCAAGCCTAACATGGTTTCTTTTGGTTTTCGTGCAAAATGTGTGTAACTTTTATTATGCAAGTCTACCAAATGAATTGTTCCATGTGTGCATGGTTTTGGCTTGGATTTCTTATTTTGGATTCCTATGGATTAGGTGTTGATGTTGTTGTGTCCCAAGTATAGGTTTTCAAATTCACCAAATGGTAAAAGGTCAACATAATCACAAAGTTCCAATTTTGCAAGGTTGTAATCTATTGTGTGATAAAGGTCATAGCTCTAACAAATTAGAAGGCGATAATTCTATTATGACAATGTGATAGTTTATTAGATGACAAGGAAGTAGTATATCAAGTGTTGGGTCACAAGGTGATAACTTTGTGAAGTAGGCTATTGAGTATGAGATGAGAACTTAGATGTTTAGAGAACTAGTTTATTGGCCCTGCCTTATATGGCAGGGATATTATGTTGAGATTCATTATAGAGTATAGTAGCTTCAAGGGATTTTACCCCCTAGAATCTAGGTGAGATGATTCATCCTACTTTGGTTGTAAAAAGATTCATATTCATCTTTTAACATTTTTTTTGCTCTCCCGCCTCTTCAAATGTGCACCACCCTCAAGTGACTTTATCACCAATCCATAACCCACAAAATTAAATATGAAACTATTTTCTCCAAAAATACTTATGGCACTCATCATATGCAAAAATTCATGTAACTCTTTTTAAATGTGACAGTGTGATTGAAAACATTCAAATACACATGTCACAGCGAGTCTTTTTTTCTTTTGGTTTGAAATTTTGCACAAATGTGAAAAAAACATGTATGAAAAGAGAATATTTGAATAAAATTTTTTTTTGGGAGAAAAAAATCATTAAATTTTTTAAAAAATGAAAATCATGTTGTGATATTTTCCTATTGGATTTTGGTTTGATGATAATTTAAAAAGTGTTTAGATAGGTTCCTACAACATGTCATCATTTGATGTGAGACCCCTTTACTCTTTTATGTTTCTCATAACTAATGTGATGTTAAAAAATGAAAAAGAAATCATGACAATTTTTACAACAATATGATGATGTACATTAAAATAGATTTATTTTTCACTTTCCCTTAGCTATGACCAATTTATCATACAATATCAATTGTTGATATTAAATTAATGACAGGGCCATTATGTATAACACACCTTGTTAAGTATTGGTTTATAATTCAAAGGTGATAACTCTACCATCATGTGCAAGTGCAAAATTATTGATCGCATTTTTAAAAATATAAAGTTATTTGTACAAGTGTAGGTACAAAGCTACTAGTTCCAAGTGTAGTTATACAATTATCGATCTAGGTACAAGGATGTCTATTTATGAAGCAAGAGGTAGTTTGTTTTGTTTTGTTTTGCCTATCATCCTAAGATCTTTCAAATCATGGTGTTTCATGCTACACTTTTGGTACCTTTGGAAAGCCCTTGATGAGTGGGGTTCTTCGACTTGGTTTGAGATTGTTTGGAGCTATAGTGTGGGAGTTATTGCTTATTGAACCATTTTCTCAATGAAAATTAAATAAAATTGAAACTGAAAATTTTATTGGAATTTGGAAGCATTCTTTGTGTTGTTGGAAAGCCCTTACCAAGTTAGATTTAATAGAGTTTATTGCATAACTTTCAGAGTTAAGGCATGCAAGATATTTTTTTTGAGTAATTTTTGTTGTTGAAAATTCAAACAAATTGCAAAAAATGGGTTTGGAAAAAAAATTAGTGAAGCCTTGAATGTGTTCACACTTGGGCCAATGGCACAGGCTACACTAGAAGTAAATAATAAAGGTGGAAGATAATAATGTTAAGGATAATACCATAATACTTGGGTTGGCAATAATTAAACTATTTTTATGTTGGCCAAAATTTTGTAAAATTATGGATCAAATATGCTGATTTTTTAAAAAATCAAAAGGAAAGCATGCAACCGCAATAGAAGGTGGCTTGAATTTGTCACCTGGCTCAAAAATGCACTTAACATATATAAGTAAAATTGTTTAATTATACCTAAACACATAAACTATTTGCATATCTACAAGACAAGTTGATTTTTATTATTAATATGCCCAAAAAATTATAATCTAAAATCCAAATGTTGAAGTAAAAAAGTCAAAATAGATTAAATATTTGGTATGGAATTGTCATTGTTGCCAAGGTACTGTAGAAATGAAATACATTACAAGATAAACAAGTAGCTCATGGTGTTTTGACTTTTCCCTTTATGCTAGATTCAAACTTCAAACAAAAACCTCCCTTACTCAATCTAGAACTTCTCATCTAGATGTGTGAACTTTTATGGAGTGTGCTAATCCATCATATGCACACATAGTATTTTGACTGTCACTTACACATTGGATCAAGTTTGAACCAAAAATTTATGTCCAAATCCTACACCAATGCATAATATCTTCTAGTGAAACAATATGGTAGACGTATTAGGTATTTATAAATATGAACAAACAAACATGGAGACATTAGAAAGCTTTAGGATGTAAGGAACACATATAGGTTACCCCTTCTTCTAAGTATTTAAAATTACCACCCATAGATGGTTGTTGACATGCAAGGCAACCACATTTAAACAATCTAACACCACAATGTTTGATGACAAGTTTGTGATATGGGGAAAACAATTAGCAAGACACTATTCAATATGAACAAATATTGTTTGGTTATACTATTAAATAGCTAGATGGATATAAACAATGTAACAATGAAATAATAGGAGGCTTGAAGAGAACTAAAGGCTTCTATTGGAGGTTAGCAATAAGTCAAGAGATTGTGATGCATCTTTAGGTTTGTTAAGTGGGATCCATGGTAAATCTCATTTTGGTCACAATGAAATTGTTCAAATTTGGGGCTTGTTCTTTAACTCCTTGTGATTGAAATTGGGTGTGAAACATTAGGAAGTGCAACAATGTGTTTCACATGCACTTTTTGGTCACCTCAATTATGAAAATGAACAAGGGATAATTAGTGCCATTTTGAGCCAAAATTAAATCATGGACCTATGGCAAACTCACACAAACTAACTAGGCTTGAATTCCTATGGGAGGCACCATTCTTCATGTTATACTTTCTACATGTGTTCATAAGTTTCCTTCCATGCACCTTTCCTAAGTTTTTTTTTGCAATGCATATTTCTCCACAACCCACACATTGTACTTTCTTGTTGCTCGAGGATTCTTCCTCCCAAAAAACTTTGTGGATGGCAATTGAAAGTTAAATTTACTTCTCCTCTTCATGAGATTTTAACACTATCTAGTTTGTTCCATGATCACTTAAGGATCACCTTGACACTACCCAACCTTCACCTTTCAAAATACTTTTTCACCATGCTTCAAAAATGGAAGAGCTCCATTCAAATGTTTAAGGAAACTTCTTATTGAAACTATCCCCCCAACCCTATCCCTAGGGAGAACATTTTATGTTAAAATTTGACACTACGTGCTTCAAAGATATTCTTTGGGCATATTATGTGAAAGAATGTTAATTTTCTCAACTAATTATTTAATATCCACATATTTAAATCATCCCAAAATTCATTCAAATTTTATGCTTGCATTGAATTTTGGTGCCATATGTGTGTAAATTTTAACTTTTAGTTGACGTTGTGAAAGATGATGGGGGATCTCCAATCTATTTAGATGCTCATATATTATACTAAGCAAACAACCATTGGACATTTAAAAAATCATAATAAAGGCCTAATTTGTCAAGTTGTCGAGAAGGAATTTTAAGTAACATTTGTTAATTCATCCAAGAAATTTCCGCAAACCTTTCATGCCAATATTGTTTTCTCCTCTTTCCCTTAAAATTTGAAATCAAACTCAAAACTCTAAGAATTATAAGCCTTTTGAGATTGAATCACAAAACTTAATTAAACATATTAATAATTAATACTTAAGTCCTTTGTACATGTATGTCATATTTTTCTTAATTTTTTACTATTGCTTAAGATTAATGCTATTAACATATCTTGGATTTGAAAATAAACATGATCCTATTGTACAACCAATGAAATTATATATTTTATGCAACATCCAATATATGGGGCTCTATACATGTTTACTTATATAGTTTTTCAATTCCAAAAAGAATGTGATTTTTTTGGACCCTACCACAAGTTAATTTGTGATCCTTTCCTATGTTAGTTGTATGGCCATTAACAATGGTTGCATCATCCATGGATAATGTTGTCAATGGTTCTCCTTTGCCCAATAATGTTAATGTTACTTGAGATTACAATTTCATTCTAGTAGTCCCAACATTGCCCAACATTACTAATTCATGCTAACACTATCAACAACATTTAATTACATTTACTCATGATGCCACTAGTTTTTTTTCCTATTAATACTGCACATTAAATGATGACACCAAGGTGAAAACACCACTTCATATCATGTGTTGAAATTGATAGTTTTTTTCTTATAGTGATAAAGTGAATATTGTTCCCCTCCTCAGCATGACGCACTCCCAAGTCCCAGGTTGAACTCACTTGAGGGTCCAACTTTGTGTAGTTGCGGAAAAGTGGGACTTGTGGGGCGCTCCCGACTTCCAACACTAAAGAGGGGTAGAGGGGCGTGCTAGAAGTCTCAGGATTAGACTAGGAAGATGGATTAGAAGATCAAGCACGAATCTGCATCCAAAACCAACCACAAAAGGGTTAATTCACATTCGGGAACACCCTTGGGTGTTGGGACAAGCCACGGGCAACTTGGACTACTTGACTCACCACGGCCCGGATTCGAGGGAAGCCACCACCTTCCCCCATATAGTATTCTTTGCGTCTCACTACGGAAGCTACATCCGAATGGCTCTTTTTCCCGGGACTCCCAAGTTGGAGTCCCGAAACTATCCCGGGTTGGAGTCTCGGGACTTTGGATGGTTGTAGCTCCTGACTGCCAAGTCTAATCGCAACGAGGTCTAAACCAAAGTTGTAGCCCTCGTCAAGATCTTTTCAACGCCGTGTTGCACTCTCAAGTCAGATGTCGGGAAGAGGTCGATTCCCAACTCTTAGTGGTCGGGAGTCAAACTGCCAGTTTGACTCCCGGCCCTTCTTTTGCCCATAACTTGGGCTGCAGATGTCCAAATGACCAATGCGAGGCCATTTTCGATATCTACGCTTCAATACCTTTTCAATGACACTAAGAACACCCCAATGCGAGGTGTTTTGGGCCTTGCTGTAGAACTCTAAACATTCGGGAGTCCCAGAGGACTCCAAATCCCCAACTTTGGGAGTGTTGGGCTTCACCCCCACACTTTGCCAAAGTGGGGTTGCGACACAACATGTATTCTTTTCAACAATGGTTATTTCTACTCAATTTAGTTAGAGTTAAATTCTAATAACCAACAATTATATTTGTAAATAGTCCTTTCAAAAATGGGATTCTAGGTTGGAGTTAGGTCAAATGGTTTAAAAAGCACAATCTTAACTTATCCTCACGGGTTGCCTAGGGCTTGGAAGTTGGCTGTGCAAAAGGTCTTTGCCCAACAAATGTCGTATCATTCTACACAAACCTAATAGAAGCTTATAATGCACACAACTATCAACTAAAAATTATGATGAATCAAATGCACAAGCTGGGAGAAATGAAGGTGCATGGGTTCTAGCTAGGATAGGTTCGAAATATGTGCACTTGATTACAGTAAACCAATGAGAGTGGCTATCTGTGTTATCTTGCATCAATGCAATAGGAAAATCACTTTCAAATTTTTATACTTTTAGAGGTAACAATTTTGTCAAAAATTCATTGAAAGGTGTGAAATTGGAATTATAATGGCTATGTAACCCAAAACATGGATGACTACCATTTTTTTTAATAAATGGGTTCCACATTTCATCGCATCTATTGTGCGCATTGAGGTAACCTACGTCCAACCAATTATCATTTGTTCGTTTTAGATGGCCACAATTCACATTTAGCAATAGATGTTGTGCATAAGCAAGAGGGGTGGGGTTGGATTTAATAATTTTGCCATCACACACAAGTCATGTTTTGCAGCCTCTTGATGTTGCATGCTTCAAAATGCTTAAAATGACATTCAGAGCATATAAAGATGTTTGGACCCTAGCTAACAAAAGAAAAGGTGTTGGAAACGAAACTTAACACCATGGGTTTCTCTAGCATTGTAAAAAACATTAAATTTTAAAAACATATGTAAGGGGTTCAAGGTTGCTAGGATTCGGCCTTTAAACCCAAATGTTATGGTAAATAAGATGCAACCAAGTGAAACATTTGTGAAGATGGAAATACTTCATTTAAATTTTGATCAGGTTGAATTGCACATTAAAAGGTTTTGGGTGAGTCAATTATGGTCATTGAAACTATCTACTATTATTATGTTGAAATCAACGATTCTAATTGTGAAGCACCTTGCAAAGGTCCCATCTTGGTGTTAGGCAACAATCCAAGTAATTATTAACAGACATGAGACCTATGGGTTTGCTTGCTTTGGCATCAAGGCCACCTTTGGAACCTAGTGGCCATATTGCTGAATTTCATGCTTATGTGTATGCACTTGAATAAAAATTAGTGCACATGGAAGCAACAATTAAAGATTGAAAACATTGAAAGGAGGAGATGTTTGCTTCCAAGGATCAATTAGGTACTAATAAAATTAAAAAGTAGCTTGTTAAGCGTGCAAGGCTAAATGAACAAGTTGCAAAAAAAGCTTTTGATGAAGCTTGGTCTACGTGACGTTGCATTGAAAAAGGTGATGCATTTTGGGTTGTGATCAAAATTAGTGAACCTTTATTGACGACTACCTTTTGAGTGTCTTTCTATGGAATTATGCTTCCAATTTACACATTTAACATGGTAAAAACAATTGCAAAATGAAAACTCAATGAAAAGGTAAAGAGGCGTTCCATGTAGCTTTGGTTGAACCACTATCAATTCATAGATGATTTGACAACTTTAGTCCAATAGAATGAAATTGTTCACAAAGCCATTGTTGGAAGCTTTTATAACCAAAAAGAATTGACCATAAAACATAGCCAATTAAAAGTTTGATTAAAAGTTTAGTTATTATATTAAGAATTCCATTTCTATAAAATTTGATTCCTAAGCCATGGAACCTTACAACAAAAACACACATCCTATGTTTATATTGAGGTTCAACTATAAGAACTGGAACATTGCATTGTTGAAGGAATACCCATTACACAATTGAACTCAATGAATAATAAATCTATTCTAATGTTTGTTCTATACATTTCGAGATTGAAAATAAACTATTTCTTCACGATTGTTCGGGGTTTAACCATAGATCAATTCCTTTAAAGTCCAATCACATTATAAAAAACCACATGTGCCCCCTTAGACCACTACTTTTTTATTGCTTTAAAAATATATATTCTTAGAATCTTTTAAATACGTCTTTTAAAAAACATTAATTTTTATAAAAAAATTCTTGATACTATTATGTTAAGATGTATATTAAAAAAATCTCAAAATATGTCATAAAAGAAATTCTCAAATTGTGCTTTTAGTGTCAAAACTATTTTTAAGTAATGGTTATAAGTTTTTAAAAATGTAAATTACGTATTTATTACTCATTAGATTGAATCCAAATTTTATGATATGTACATAATGTATTCACAATAAAATTTTATAAAAAATTATTCTATTTATAATTTATAATTTTTTACAATCCAAAATTCAAAAAATTAAGAAATGGTTACAATTGCTAATGGTACATGTTAGTGTGATTGCACCCTTTAGTGTTTTTTCAGTCCTATGAGCTACCAGAATCCCATTCCTACAATGCAATGCGTCAATTCACACACGTTTTCTCTATACCACTACTACAATAATCCCTTCTCCCATGTAGCTATTAGTTCACAAATATAGCGGTCCTAGGACAAATTGAAAGTACTTTGTTTATGCAAAAACCACTACAAACATAGGCAAATTTTTCTATGTGGATTCCAAGGTGTAAAATGAATTTCACAAATTGACAAAATCTTAGATTGCACAAATTTCCTACTTCAACTTGAAAATAGCTCTAATGGGTTTCTCATACTAGCCATTCCAAAGAACTAATCACTTAGGCTCGGTTCATCCCTTAAAATCTTCCCCAACCCAATTGATGCATAAATACAAAGTTGCTTACATGTTAGACACATTACAATTTAGACCACCTTATGTTGTCATCATTTCTTGGCACAGACCCCTCATACCATGTAAGCGCAAGGTAAAATGGCTCATAACCTTGAGGATAAAAACTCCATATTTGACAAGTTTGACTGGGTCAAGGACTAACCCAACCAAAAACCCATTCAATTTTGATGTTGTTTTTTTAAAAAAAAACATACTTTATTAAAGGCCCCTATTCCATGCTTCTTTTAAAAAAACTTAGCTTAGGAAACCCCAATTTAAAGTAGCTATGGACTTTATGCATTTAAAGGACTTTCATGCTATTTAAAACTCCATAGCAAAAATTCTATAAATCATATGATGTCAATCTTTTTAGACTTGTGTTTTTAAAAGAAAGACTCATCATATTCCAATTCCCTATATAACATACTATGAATATTTCAATCATTTTAAAGTCCATATACAAAAACTTATTAGTCGACAAGTCCAAAACTTCGACTTCCAAAACATTTTTACCTTAATGCATTATGCAAAAATAGTTTATATCTTCATTTTTATAATGAAGTTGACAATTTAAACCCAAGTCCCAAAGATCAAATTGAAATATATGTGCATAGTAATGAAGCTTCCAATCATAACACCCCTGCAGAATTTAACTTGTGACACAAAAAGTGAGCCGCTTTACTTTGCATTTACCCTACCATCTTGGAAGAACATAGCACGTTGCCCTAAGTAGCTATCGGCATAATGGAAGAAAAACACAACAATTACCAATCTAAGTAGCACAATCAAATTGTCAATTTTATAAACTCATGGGCTAATAACTTAGCTCAACTACCTAACACCATTTCAACATCCCTCCTTTATCCCCTATTGCCACCTCTCCAAATACCACTTACAAAAGCTTCATAAATGTTGTTTCATCTTCGACCATCCGCCTCCAAATAGGATAAGTCCTGCATTACACATAAACAACAAACTTCTTTCCTTCACATGTTCTTTTCAAGCTTCTTATGGTGATGTCTAATCTAAAGAAATAAACAATGACATCTAGCTTTGTGCCATTAGTATACACAAAGAAAAAAATGATACAAAGTTTTAAAACCTAAAATTTTATGTGTTCACATTAAAAATGTATCCACTACCGCATCATTTAAATTTACATTCCAACAACGCAAGGAATCAATAACTAACACTGAAGAAAACGTGAGTGATTAACACCATCCTTGTGTGATTAAGTGGCTATAATAAGATAATTTGTAATTGGTTTGCAAATCACACTTATAGATTTTTGCAATGCTATAAGCATAATTTTTAGAATGGTGTGATACACCTCACAATAAAATATTGACACATTTAGGACTAATGATGTTCATTTTTGTAGGATCCATGTGATATTTTTTAAGGCAATGTTCCTTTATTTTCACAATTAATTGCCATATGTAAAAGATTATTATGAATTAATACAAGCTGATTATGAGTTAATATAAGGAGGACCCAATTTGATTTTATAATCCAATTTCATTATGTAAGGGCTTCCTAAATGTCCATAATGGGTTCCTAGGCTTCTAGACTTTGGAAATTTATTTTAATTCATAAATGAACAAAAAAAATGTGATTCCACTTCTATTCAATGTTTCATTCATTTGTTAATCGATTGAATATTTTTCCATCCTAAATCCCCAATGTTTATTGTGCTTTATCAACAAATTGTCCATTTATAAACCACATACTTTAATATGAACACTAGAATCAATAATGACAACCCAAGAATTAAATTATAAGGTTTTAAGTCTATGGGATAGTGGAAAATGAAACTAGCTACTCTTTTTATTAGCTTTGTGAGGTAAGGGGACAAGTACATATAGGTTCTTGGAAATGGGTTGCCCTCATTTTATAGAAGTTCTTGAACTGGGTGGTTGCAAGATAAGGTGGACTAATTCCAGCGGATAAATAGTCCATAAAAAATCCATTTGGTAGTGTTAAAATTGTAGTCTATTATGATATGATTGTGCAAGTGGGGGATTAAATTTGGTTATTGAGATAATAAAGATTATGTGAATAGAAGCTCAACTACATAACTCTTTAACATGCATGTTAAAAAGAAAAAAAAATTGAAATCCATTAAAAAATGAATATGATATGGACTTTTGAAAATAAGGTCCATTTTAAGACATTTAAAAGTCCATATCTTCTTTCAGGTTAAAGTTTTTCTAACAAAGTTTTTGCATCTATGTCATTTTTTCTTTAATATATCATATATTGAGTTCCTACAAAATAACCTAAACAAAATTCATAAACAAAAATGTATTTGTATCAAGCCATAAACAAAAAACTAGTTCATATTTTTTAATTTCAAAAGTCTAATATTATATATTTGAAAATACATGTTATGTTTTTTTATGTAGATGTTTTTTTATTCAAGTTGAGAATTTTAATTCAATGGAAAATTTGGCATAATGATGATTTTATGGCATGCTAATGCATGACACTCTGCAAAAACCTACAATGTGATGCAAAAAGTGGTCCACCTTAGCTTGCCCCCACCCAACTTGAAGTTAGCAAGTGGGGTGACTTTGAGTGCCATATGCAAATGTAGTAGAGCTTTGATACATGACTTAGGTGTATAGAAAGAATTGAAAGACCCAAACCAACAAACAAAACTTTGAAAAATAAGCTTTTGGTTCCTATGTTATGGCAAGATGGCAACTCATACAATAGTAGAAACAAAAGCATGCAAATTAATAAAGGTGTGATGAAGAGGTGTGTAACATGCACTTATAACAACTCCAATGATAGCCACAAATTTAATTGAATCTATGTTGATTGAAACGATTTTGTTTAAAATCATTAACATGACTGAATTGCTATTTGAAATGGTTGGACTATTTTTTTAAATTATAAAATATTAAAATTATTTTTTTTCTATTTTTGGATTGAACTATAGATGGGTCCAAAATGGTGTCATCATAAAAATGCCTCAAATGTTTTTTTTCATTTAGATGTTGACAAGACAATTCATTAAAACTATAATTTAACATATTTATATATTTTTATTGTCTACCACAATGACTATCCAAGGTCTTTACCATCTAATTACCACTTCACATGGTGATAAGAATGTTATTGGAAAATATGTAAACAGACATAATTTGAATTCTTTTTTGCACATTAACTTTAATATTGTGTTAGGTAATTTCGTAAAGAAATTCATTACACATGCATTAATTTGTTTAATTATTTAGTTTCATAATGATAGTGGAATTTAATATAATGTTTTTTAATTTCAAAATTTACAAAAGTATTTCATTAATTAAAAATTTTATTTCAATTTTTTAAATATAATGTTCTAAATTAAATGTTTGGCTTGTAGATTCAAATACATAATTAAAAAAAATTTGGTTAAATTTTTTCATTTTTAAAATTAAAAAATTAAAAAAATTACATTGAATTAATATTTTTATTTTGGCAATAAATTCAACTATAATACTTGAATTAAAATTTTATTCTTAAAATTCTCACAATGAGATGAAATTTATTTTTGAAATTAGAATTTCAAATTTAAAAACATTACATTAGATCAAAACATATTCCAAAAAATTAGTATTTAAAAAATTATAATAAGGCAATTTTATAATGAAATAAATTAATGGAATTATTGTTCAATAACATGTTTACACCTTTATTTTAGTAATTTAGTTAAAAAATAATCAACTAATATTTTTCAATTTTATTATTGCCACATAACCAAAAGTAGCATGATAGTTACAATGTGTCATGTTTGGACTAATTTTAGTTACATTAATCAAGTCAGATAACTCAACATGGGTGGTGCATTTATCATGTGTACAAAATAACATGTTTTATTTGATTGGATAATTAATTTGTTTCATACAAAACGGACTAATCTAGTTTTGATGTTAGTCAATCCCACATGATTAATTAATTTAAACTAGTGGTCCTGACCTTATAGTTAGCTTATTCACAATGCTACTAGCATATGACCATGGTTATGTAGTTGTGAAAATTGTTGCTCTAGTCTCCATGACTCCAACATGTAGGTTCTTTGTGAGGCTATTCATTGACTTGCATTCAAGGAATTGCAAGTGAATTGTGATCAAAGTTGGACTTCAGCCCCACCACCCCAAGCCCCAATTGATGTGCATTGCACAACTTCAAAGTTGAGAGTGATGATGACCATCTAACATCAATGACTGCAAAACTTCAAGCAAACCCCTCTAGGCCTTGAGCTTGATGGATGGGCTACAAAGTAGTACAATGAACAACTACATATTAATGGGTGAATTGGGGCAACCATTGCAAAATCTAGATGTTCAACTATGCTAGACATGAAAATTGCAAGGGGATAGACCAAAAAATTCTACCAGAATTTGAGCTTATGTAGAGTAACATTGATGAACCAAATCAAAAGTTAGGGCTAATGGCTCAAGGTACCAAAGTTGAAGGAGCATGGAGAGTGTCTAGCCACCGCAAAACTTTGAAATGTTTTGAAATAATGAGGTGACAAGGGAGGGATGGGTAGGAGGTCTACTTACAAAATGGATGGCTAGATGTTCATCACTTGGCTCCACCATATCACATCAGGGTCATAATTGCCAATTTGTTTCTTGTGTGGTAGCTTGTTCACTCACATGCTCATGATGATGCAATGGCTGTGTGATGCCATGGCATTATAGTGATCCTACCTTTTTTTTTCTTACACTGTTTTGAATGTATTCTTTTGAACCCTTGGTGCAACCAATTGAAAAATGGCAATTTCTTTCTTAAAAGAACACTGTTCTGGAAATCATTGCCATTACAATCTTTTGTGTAACTAAATTTGGTGGTAATTACAAGTGTTGGACAAACATCATTTTTTTCACTGGACCACCTCAAATATGTTGGTGATTCTTTCTCATGTATCCACTTGAAGTGACCACACTAGATATTCGTCAAGTGAGAGAACCAAGTGACCTCAGTATCTAACCTTGCTTAAGCACCCATGATTCTCAAATTAGGGTTGAGATTAGGATTAGAGTTTAAGTTTAAGGTTATGGTTAGGTTTTGCAAGCAATTTACATAAATTTTAATTTTAAATAATTTATAACAGGAAAACCTAATAAAAACAGTTTCACATATTCCATTTCTATGATAAATTTGAAAAGCCATTTGACAGATATGCAGCAATAAAAAAAGTTAAAATAAAAATTAAGAATGTTCTTTGATTTAAATTTTGTTAGGAACTGAGTTGAATTGATCTTTAAAAAAAACGTGATCCACCCACCATTGGTAGTTATTGCGTCCCTTTCTATCAATTGGAGCACTAATGCAATGTAAAGCCCATGGATATGGGCATTTCCAAAATAAGGGTCTAACGACAAGGTGGTAGCCAAGTCCAGCAGCCCTGCATTTTGGCAATGTCCCTCACTTGTGAGCCCATCACAAAGCTCAAGACAAAGGTTATCATGAACCTAAGCATAGGTAGATCATGAGGTGTAGGAGGCCGAGGATTTGCACACCTACTCGTTAAGAGTGGGAGGGATGTTTGTGTACATGTAGGTGTAAGATCCCTCCCACTCTAAATAAGTAGGTGTAATATGCCTCCTCTTTTCTAAGAGGGATATTCACGGATATAAGATGCCCTCCAAATGATACAATTAGGAAATCTCTGAGTACATCAAAATCTCACTGGAATCAGATGAAGGTCAGTGTGGCCCTCAACCTGTACCTGTTGAGACTATTACATCATCCCTAATCTCTAAACCCACATGAGCTTCCTTGCTAGAGGTCATAAATGACATAAAACCAGAAGCCAATTCCTGGCTGCAACACTAGAGGTGAATCTAAATGACATAACCACTGCACTGCACTGCACTGCTAGTTAAAATAATAATAACTTAGTTGGTACCTAGTACCTACCTCTCTGGGTGTCAGTCTCTCTCTATTCATGAGGAATGTCTAGACATCATGGGGAACACACTTCCGTGGCATGTGTTAAAGACTTGACAGTTATGGAAGTGCGCCCTTAAAACCAAAGTTTGTGCTGATCCATTTTTGCCAAGATTTGGTTGTGTGTGTGTGTGCGTGTGAAAGTTTCTCTCTCTCTCTCTCTCTCTCTCTCTCACACACACACACATCCTGATTCCTCACTCCATGAAGTGTGCGTGCTATCATGTCCCCTTGAGCATTACAGTCATCATTCCACTCAATTAATAATAATAGCCCATCACTAAAATAACTGTTTATGAAAGCCTCAAATATGATGCTGCTCTATTTAACCTCTCCTTGCCAAACTCTTTATTGCATCACTAAGTCCTTCACTACCTGACAATGGTCACCTCTCTATCCACATTTGTATTAATTGGCCCTGTTGTTAAAGGTCCATGCAAGTGGATTTGAAAGGGAGCAGGTAGGCTAGACTAGAAAGATCATAGGTAGATCAAGACCCAAGAACCAGACAACACTGGTACAAAGAGGTAGGTAGATCCTAGATTGATCAAAACCTGAAAAAAACCTAGAACCTGACAACACTGGTACAATAGACCAGAATTCAAGGTCTATTGATTTTGTTCATAACACCCAGTTAGGTTAATTTCAAAGAATAATTTGCAATCTTGATTGGGTTATCAATGTTAAATATTACCTTTTTTTTTTTCTTTTTTTTTTGGGAGTGTTGATTAGGTTTATTGATATTTTTAGAATCATAACTGTTGATTATGCATAAGGGTAGGTTATCAAATAATCAATTAATAACTGTTGGTTATCTTGTTGATTATTAGTTGATTATAAGGTTTAAAATAAAATAAAATGTATTTTTTTCTATTTTTGTTTTATATCATAAACATGTTTAGCATTTTAAAGACTGATAATCTATCTAAACAAATAACCAAGTCATCCAGGTTTATTATTATTAAAATTTGAAAATTCAATACAAGACAATTATGTTATTAACTGGTTATAAATTTAAAAACCAGTTGAATAAATGATCAATACCCAAGTTAATAACTGGGCCAAAACTCAATAACAGGTCAACACTGGTACTGAATGTGGGAAAGACAAGACAACATAGTTGACAAGCAGCCAACTCCCCCAAGAAAAAGGCACAACCCCAGAAAGAAGGATGAAGGAGTGAGGAGGGGAGGGGAGAAGATTGACAGCATAGAACTGAACTGAATGACAGCACGATGCTGATCAAGGTTGTGTTCTATTTCCCATGTGGGATGGAAAGTTGTGTGTGTGTGTGTGTGTGTGTGTGTGTGAGAGAGAGAGAGAGAGAGAGAGAGTGTGTGTGTGTGTGTCAGGAGAAGGTGTGGGGATAGTAGGCAAGCAAAGCAGGCTAGGAACGTGACCTCACTGTTAAGTCGTGGAGCGTGGCGTTAACCACCAATTTAATAGCTTCAAATCGGGCTTCTCCTAACTTTGCTCACACTATTATCTTTGAACTGCATTCTTTCTTTGCTGGCTACTGTTATTGGAGGTAGAGATACCACTAATTTAGGTGGAGATTGAGTACACGCCAAAATTCTACAGCCACCTGCACCAGCTTGACACTCCAATTGGACAGCCAGCTCCTCCTCCTCCTGCTCCTCTGAGATATATTATTATTCCTATTAAGGTACCTCAATTTGGGTTTGTGATGAGGCTTTTATTAGGTTTGTGACCCAGTTTTTATTGGGTGTGTTAATTGTGACAAAGTGTTTATTGTTGGGTTTATGACCGAAGTTTTTGTTGGGTGTTTTGTAACTTGAGTTTTTTATTTGGTTTTGTTTTTCCTGGATTCTTTGTTTGGTTGAAAATTTGGAAATTAGAGGTCTGGGATTTTCACAGTTTCTCTTTTTGGAAAAAAATCGAAATAAAGGGCTGCTGCTTGTTGGCAGTGAATTTTGTTTTGGCAATGGAATTTTTTTGTCATTTTTCAAAGAATGTTTATAAAAAGAAGTATATATATACTTCTTTTTATAAACATATATATGCATTCAAGCAATGACTAACCTAAGGACTTGGCAAGAGGAAAAATCTTAAGGAAAATGATTAAGAGCTGAATTTGTAGATCACAACCAAATCAAAGAACTCATCCAAAAGAATTCATCTCCAGAAATGATAATGTTCAACAAGTATTCCAGGAGGACAAGATACTCCATGACCGGCACCTTAATTTTAAACATGACCCAACCAAAAAACTTGAGCAAAGACATTTTATCTTGAGAAATGATAAATATGTTCAACAAGTATTCCAAGATCAGATGCTCCATGAAAACACTGCTTAATTAATTCTCAATCTCCTGATAATTAACAAGTTGTACTTAATTGCACTTTGGTGCAATGAATTACTGCTTTTGGGTTCGAGAATACTATAGCCCATGTGTGTGTAATGTCATTATTCATTACACACATTTTCCTGACATGCGCTGCAAGGAACTGTCAAGTATATAGCCCAAGGAGAGTCTTTTCAGGCATTTTGTCTAAAAATATGAAAGACAGGAGAATTAGTTTGTCTCATCTCCCTAAGTCAATGCTTTTGAGATTCGCAAAAAAACATCTTTCCTAATTCTGTTCTGATTTGCTGGCATAAATCTCGTTGGATGGGGTAAGACTGCAGAGTTTTAGAAAATCCATTGCAAGAGGGAACCAAACAATCAACTAGGGCAAAGGAACAGGAGAAACCTTCAAAAGTCTAGTGGCCAAAAATCAAAAGAATAACTACGATGTTAAGAAGTCTAATGTAGCTAACTAATGTACTACTACCGTCTGTCACAGATAACAAAGTAAGAACTCCACTAAAATCAAAGCAGTCAAGGAGATCTTCTTACCATCAATTAGAGGCTTTCTCAAGAGCTTGGAGGGCATTCCTCAGAATTACTATGTCATAGTCAAAAAGACTAATCCTAAACTGGTTCTTGTATCTTTTCACAACTCCAATCTTCAAAACTGAAAAATCTTAGCATTACATTCTAACCAAATAATGCAGGTATGGAAATATTATACCACCACCACTGGCCGTTCTGGTATTTCCTACTTTTATGTATGTTACTTATCAATCAACAAGTGCTAATTTGCAACCTATCTTTTGAACTTTACACTTTGGAATGTGCCCTCTAGGGTAGATTCTCTAGGACAATTAAGACCTTTAAAAAACCGCAACTTTTCCTTGTTTCATCCAAGGAATGGCACTTGAAAGCCAATTGATACCACATACAAAATCCACACTAAAACTAGTGGTTGGGACTAACCCCAAAAACTCCGTGTACCTAACTTTACTACAAGATTGGAGGTGTAGTGGATTGCCTAGTTGATGCTAAAGTACTCATTTGATTCAAAACTAAAACAAGCTATGCAAGCTTTTTGTATTGTATTCCCTTTTCTTTTGTCCCCCCTTCTCCCCCTATTTTTTCGTTTGCTTCCTTTTTTAGTTTCTTGGATTCCACACGTAATTGCACGTTTGTTTTCATCTGCTGCTATTTCCCCCTTCTCTCATGCATGCATGCTTGCACCCTGCAAACATGTGAAGGTGGGAATAAAGGCTATATTCAAAGGATTAGCTAACAAGAGAAGAACGATGTGTGAGAAAAGAAAAGAAAAAAAAGCAAAGCAAAAGTTGGGGGACGTGATCACGAACAAGTGAGTGAGTGGCGTGTGCAAAATAAGTGACAAATTGAATTGATGAGTGATATATGTGGGTGGTGCATGTAAAAATTAGATGGGAGAAATTTTTTTTAAAAAAATTGTGACATAGAAAATTTTGGTTAAATTTTATAATTTTTTATTAAAAATAGTCAAATTTACAATAGGGTAAAAGAAAATCCACATTTTCCAACGGCTTTTTGGTCCACAATTCAATTTTGGTGAGGTAGTCAAACTGGCAATCCTTCACAAGAAGATTTAGCGAAATTTGGCTATAGAACGAATAAGTAATAATTTTGAAATCTTATATATGTTGGCTAAATGCTGTATAAATATGGCTATTTTATTTGATTTATCTGGCAAATTAGGGCCATTTTTCTTGATAAATTTTTTTTTTGTATGTGTTGAAAACAGATTTGTCAGGTCGAAAATTCCCCGAAACAAAAACAAAAAAAAAAAAACCAATGAAGTCTAGGACCATGCGAAGTTATGTTATAAAAAATTGGGTGTGCAGGTAAATGTATGGATGAGCAGCCAGGTGGATTGATTGATCAATTAATTAATTAATTAATTGAGTGTTACCTCAAGTTTTGGGTTCATTCACTAGTTTCTTCCAAAAATATTTTCTGAGATAATGTGTTCATTTTTTCCCAATAAAAATGAGTTTTTGGGCTTCAATTTTTTAAATAAACAAATACATTTATTAATTAAATTTTTTTAAGAAAAAAAACAACTCCAAATATTGCGGTGAGCTGTTGCTTGTGGGTGTTAGAGAAAGTGGAACCGTTTAACTGCATAGGTAGGTAGGTAGATAAATAGGTAGGTAGTTAGGTAGTAGGCTCCTAGCCCCCCCCCCCCCCCCCCCCCCCCCCCCGCCCCCCCCCCCCCCCCCCCCCCCC
>Ga0209611_10003648_pt1 | contig 26598 bp, 15 predicted proteins | sample S1TSphgellanicum_3_FD_187693 | JGI IMG/M metagenome (GOLD analysis project Ga0209611, IMG submission 187693) | Host-associated microbial communities from peat moss isolated from Minnesota, USA - S1T2_Fc - Sphagnum magellanicum MG (SPAdes) (version 2) | ecosystem: Host-associated > Plants > Peat...
TATTAACATATTTTTTTTTGTTGGTTTAATATTTTAAAAACATTACAATGTTTTAACAAATAATACATCTTCAAATTCTTGCTGATTAATTACATAATAAGAAACTTATCATTAATAGGTGGGTGAACCAACCCTTGGGTGGTACCATTAGAAACCACCTCAAGAAATGGTTAAGGAACTAAATCATTTTTTTAGGCCCCTTTTGTTAAACGTTATATATATAAATTTTTTAAAAAAATTCCTAATTAAAAGGCCCCTTAAAAACTCAATAGCTTCAACTTTGAAAATTCATAACTAAATCATATTTATTCAATTAATTGAAAAAAACCCAAAAATAAAATGATTTCCAAATTACCTTTTTAAAAAAAATCATAAATCATGTTCCAAATTTGTGTTCCTAACCAAAAAGTTTAACGAAAAAAACAAGTGCTACATTCTTGAAACTTTTTTTAAATGCAATGATTAAGAACATCAAAATACACAATATTCTTGATATTATTGAGATTTCAAAATCTATGGAACCTAATAAATGTATTCAAAATTTGTTTATATGAAAATGTTCATTAAGTGATTCTTACGATTTTTCAAAGTTTGATAGGTCCAGGAAAATCAAGGTGTAATGTTCTTAATGGTACCACCCAAGGACAGAAATGCCCAAGTACAAATGGGATAAAATTAAGGAAACAATTGGAATTCCAAATACATTCACCAAATAATGACACATAACAAATTTAACCAATGTTTAATTTTTCATGTTGTGTCAAAAATTGTATTAATATTGTAAACTTTTTAAATTTTAGTGACCAATGATAATCAAAACTATTATAGATGAAACATGTATATAACATAAGGTCTATTATTGATCGTCACCGTGACAATTCTAGAGGTTGTTTTGTTGACAATTATGAAAACATTTTATAACAACTTAACTAACTCATTCCTTTCATCAACTCCATGTGACAAGTATGAAAACATTTCATGATTACCTAACTACCTCACTCCTTTTACTAACACCTCTCTATGGATATGAAAAGGCAAATTAACAAGTTCCTTCTCATCATTGATTTTTCATAATTTGGTTCAATTCAACTCAACAAAATAATGAAACAAATTCATTTCAACAAAAAAATATTGAATTGAATTTGATTCAATTCAACCAAGTTCAATTGAATTGAAATTCCACTAAAAATTCTAACCATGTTTAATCCAAAAGAGAAAAAATTGTGTTTAGCTCAATTGAATTCAATTTAGGAATTTGAATTCAATCCAGTTTCCATTCAAGTTGCATTATGCAAATTTATTCAATATTAGATCTTTCAAATGGAACTTAATTTTTACAAAATCAATTCATATTTTCATCAAGTCATTGTCATTAATAATACATAACAATGTGGAGCCCAAGTGTGTTTACATGATAATGTTTTTAATATATTATGGAAACATGTGAATAATTTGGAATGAATTTAATGAACATAGATTCAAAAGTTGAATTAAACATTGTAATTAATGCTTTTATTGTTTAATTAAACTCCTAAATGACTCTTGATAGGCTTGAAAATCACATAACTTTGGGGAGGTTTTAAAAATATATATCTACATAATATTATTTCACAAAATGTTTTTAGGTCAAAAAGGATTTTTTAGTGATTTTTTGTAATTTACAAATGATATATTCCCAATATATCATAAGAATATTTAAAACAAGCAATCATTTAAATACTCATTTAAGGTACACCTTCGGTTCATTATTTTGTGCATGCACCCCTTTGCATGGGTTGGTTGTTGAATTTTATTAATGAAAATCCCATTGAGATCCAAAATGATATGGGTGTTCATTTCTGTTGATTTCAAATCTAGTATTCTTTTCCTTTGTTGAATTCAATCTTCTAACACACTAAACTTCATGTTGTTAGTGTTAGTGTTTTATGTTTCATGTGAATATTTTGACATCTTTTGGTTCCTATAAGGTGTCTTTACATGTCTAGCCTAACAAATCCTTAGAAATGAAAATGTTTTGATAATTTTTATGACTTTGTTAACCATTTTTTGTTTCTCCACTATGCACCAATATGTGTCAATAGTGTTTAATAATTACAAATGTCCTTGACCATAAATTTTGCAAAAGACATTTACATATTTTACATGTACCTAATTTAATTGAATTTTACATCCTATTGTTCAAATACCATTTTTTAATAAATATTTAGTTGATTTTTTGGAAATGTTTCCTAATATGCATTTTAATGGGAACACAATTATTTTAAAGAGAAATTATTATAGGACCATGTTCAATAATCCTAATATTGTTATTTTCATGAAGGCTTTTCACGTTTTTGAACATGATGAAAATTATTCACTACACACCTTTTTCCTTTTGCCTAGACTTGCTTAATAATTCAAATTGAATGTTTTCATATTTGTAGAAGATAATCTTTTTCATGTGATTGGAACTTGTTCATATTATAATATTAATAATAATATGTTGTACAATTTTAATGGTAATGAACATAACCCATTAAATTAATGAATAAAAACTTAGAATTTTTTTCAAAATGAATTTATAAAAACCAACAATGTTATTAAATAAAAGGACTTATGGGGTCATTTTGCTTCAAAGGGTGAATGCACGGTTGAATGGCTCATTTTTGGCAAATAGAGACTCCATATAAGTCCATAACAAGTTTTTAATAAGTGATCAAATGGACATGGTTGTTAATTTGTAAAATTTTAATATTGCAATCTTTCAATACCAAATGTTCACCCACCTATGAAACCTCTTAAACCTAGGTCTAAGCCTAGGTCAAAACCTATATCAAAGATCGTTGATGTCATTTATCATGGTGGATTACCATTTGGAAATCTTAAAAATAATACCCATAAAGTTCATAGGAATGAAAGCCAATGTAAAGATTTTTAAAACATGTTCATTAAGCACAATGTTTTTGAAAAACAACAAAAAAATAATTTCAAAAGGAGTTTTGCAAATTAGGTCCAATGTTGACCCTTCAAAAGTCCATAACTAACATTTAGTTAAGGTTTTAAGGAAAGAAATTCAAACCTAATTTTATTATTTCATTATTTAAGGCATACTTAGTCACTATAAACATTTTGGAATGGATTTTAATATGAAAATTTCAATTTATCAACAATCCAATGACTAGTCTATAATTTAAATTTCAAAAGTCCATTATTGGTAATGAATACAATACTTTCAAAATATGTTCATAATCATCATGTTAATGTACTACCAATTTTCAATTGACAAATTCAAATTTATGTCATCATTATAAGCATTTAAACACAATGCACCTTGCATAAGTGACCATTTTGACACCAAAAGTGAGCCGCTCAACCATGCATTTTTCCCAAAATGAATTTTTCAAACATAAAAAAATTTGAATTTGTTTTGGCAATTAAAAGCAAAAATGAGGGGGGTGAAAACAATAATATTGATGATTGACCCATACCTCACTTATGGTATTATCATATATTAATTAATGTGAAGTTATATGCATTTTTCAAATTGTGCAAATTCCTTGTTCCATATGAAAAATGATCAAAATTTCAAATCAAATTTAAATATGCTCACAATTTCACAATTGAATACCTTTTATGATAAGCTACAACTTAGATTTATATAGCGCCCCATTTGCATGTGATAAAGGACTTTTGAAAAATTGAAGCTTTAAAACATATTTTGAAATTTTGAATTATTTAAAATAATGTGGATTGTGATTTATAGTTTCCAATACCCCAAAAGATTTGACCATTAACAAATGTATAATTGAGAATTAAAAAGGCCCTTTGTAAAATGAACATTATTTGGTCCTTAATTCAAACCAAAACATAAAACTAGAATAAATGAAATTTTAATTTTAATTTCTTTACATTCATATTAGTCATTTACCAGAACTTGGTATGATTCTATGACTTTTAAATGGTAAGACATAAACATTTCTTGTGAATAATTTTCATCACTCCCCAATGCCCTATTTGACTCCTATAAGCTAATTTTGACCCATTAGTCTTTCTTGCATCTCATCTTTTTATGTGATTTGATTTACACACAAGTCTCATTGGATCTTTGAGGTGATTCCTTCTATTCTCATTTTCCTTAGTCCATGCATGTTCACTTTGAACCCTTATGTAATGGCAAGAACTCAATGAAGTTAACAAATATAGGCCATGAAGACAATAATCTCGATGCTTCATCAACATCCAAATGACAAACCCATAACTAGTAAAACCCTCTTTCTGAACACAGAATCTCTTCACAGGCCAAACAAACTTGAAATAAGTAAGCAGCACATCACATAATGGCTCTGCCCTTTATGGCAGGTTCAAACTATAACTTTACTACATTTAGAACTTCTTAGATAAATGAAAAAAACACACTAACAAGTACAGGTAATTCTCCAACAATCATGCCACATATTGGTTGTTTGAGCTTAGATTTTACCCGAAAATCCTATCCCAATGTGTACTCTCTTCCTTGTGGGCATAGCCAATAGATGAATTCTGAACAATTGCAATGACCTTCCTATGGTTGCTCTAATGTAAAATGTCATCAGAAGCTATCCAACAAATAATAGTAGCATGAATTTTTTTGGGGTTTTGTCTTGAGCAAAATAGGTACATATTTACTATCACTGAAATTTAATATAGTGTTGCTCAACTTCACTGGACAAGTTTGAGGTCCTTGAAACCCCATCATCAAGTGAGCCATTGTGTACTACAAAAACATCAAATACACAAACATATTGAAAACTACAAAACCATATTCTGATCAGATAACTGAGCTTCTCCATCATCATCCTTTAGAGTTGCATGAAAATGCTTTTTAGTTTTTGATATTAAACAACAATTATGGCAATAGACCTAAAACTTGGATTGTGAACTTGCATACCCTTTCAATTTGTGAGAAGACTTGAGCTTTGGTATGCGTGTGCACTGTGCACACCCAATTTTTGTGTGCACAAAACATTCAGGAGGACCAACGCAGATAAATAGGGATGGGATTGTAGGGATCCGGGGTCTGGTTCCACACAGAGAATGCAGAGGTAGCTGACATCCACTTATGCACAAGTTGAGGGTAATGGCGTTGCAGCACATCCTTCAATCCCTCAGTGGTGTTCACCCACTTCAACCCTTCCTTGCTATACACTTGTTCATTGAAGTCAGTGGTGAAGAATCTGTCTGCACCCAATCTCCTGCACAAGAAGAAGTGGATCCGGGATAATAGTAAGCTTTTGTAGTTGATTGTTTAGTTAGGGCTTGTCAACAGTTTAATGTTCAGTGCATAATTGGTCGACTCATATTAAGCATTAGAATAACAAAAAAATTAGGGATTCAAGTTTTGATGCAAAGGAATCAAGTGTTTACCGTGATGCCATGATCAAAAAGATGAAGAAGGAAGTCTCGGAGATGGCAAATCCCTTGATCTTCTTTTCAGCCATCAGACCCACAAGTAAATCAAGATTCTCCACATTGTCGCCATATAGCTCACGGATTGCGGCTATGGCCTGCTTGTCGTCTGTCAAATCCTCCCATCGTGCAATCGGGAGCATTAGCAAGCTTCTACGAAACTGGTTGTAGCGAGGTACTGAACGCTCTCGATCGCGGTACACTGTTCCCATTCAACAAATTTTGAAATGTTCATGTCAAAATATTTTCAAGTATTGTAATGCAGCAACTAGATGCACATATGAATTCCATTCAAATTCTCATATTCTCTTGTCGTTGCACACTAGCACTCTATGCAGCTCTCTGAAGATCTGGTGGAAGGATTATGTTCAATTCCAGTTGGTTCTTAGACTCTTACTTTCAAGGGAGGGCATGTCAACAAGGTCAGCTCTTGGTGTGCCATCCACATTCTCTGCAACAAGTTTCCGCATCCACAGTGGATAGTTGAAGAGGGTGAGAGCCCCTGATGCTTGGTGACCAAGTGATGCTAGAAGGGTCTCAACTCCGAGTTTCTGTGCATTTACATCACCCTTGTGTGCAAGCAATTCTGGCATCGGCACTCTGCACATAGATTTTCATTAATCCAGTCACTCCTACGGAAAATAAATTCTTGTAATTCTAGCTGGCAAAAAGAGTTTGCAACATGTTGAACAGCGGTCAGAAGGGCAAAATTTCATTGAGTTTCATGATGCAGGTAAGGGCAGTGCTTACTCATCAACAACAGCTGGTGTGTACTCTTCTACTGGGGTAGCTTTGATGTCTCGCACATCAACTCGTTCAGGCAGGAGAGGGTGCAAGCGATACACTGACACAAAATCCTCTGTTAGCGAGTAAGGCACACCACGATCATCACGCTTTGAGCCCACAAGGCCACTTAGAACGGAACTCGAAGTTTTGCCAAATGTGTCCTTGATCCTCTTTCCTAGCAATCCATACCTGCAACGGTGCAGCAAGTTTTGAAGGTGATCTGATCTCAAGGAATACTTTTCTTGAGTGTGTGTACATAAAATTGAGTCTTAAGCAAATTTAAAACTTTTCTCGCACATAGACAAAGAAAAGTGTTTCTTCAATTGTCAGCTTCAATTTTCTTCGTTCTCCATTTCTCTATCTAACTGGTACCTCTGAATTAATTACAATGCAAAAGTGTTATCAATATCAATGTGTCTAAAGAAGAAGATTATACTTACCAGTTGCTTCATTAAGTTGTAAGCATAATGTCTGTTTTCAAGAGCTGAGATGTCTGATCAATTGTGTGGATCTTGGCTACAACTGCTAAAGTAACAAGCTGAGCATGATGACCAAGATTATACTTACCAGTTGCTTCGTAAAGCTGCAAGCATCATGTCTGTTTTCAAGAGTTGTGGTGTCCAATCAATTGTGTGGATCTTGGCTATAACTGCTGAAGTAACAAGCCGAGCCCGATGGTAGAGGTCCTCATCAGTGAACTCTGGGTGATATCTCTGCAGATGTGCAGCCAAAAATTGTTAGTGCCATGCTGGAATTGCAACCCAAAATTCAGATGTGAACAGTCAGTACAATCAACATATTGACCCTCTTGGATGCAGATTTTTAAGCTATGTATGCTGCAATGTTTTTTGAACAAAGTGCCACAAAAAACCCCACAAATTTTGTGTGTAATGGTCACCAGACTGATTTCATGTTAGGAATTTGGCAAAATTCATCTTTAAAAAAACTTAGTATGCTGTGGAATCAAATGCTACAAAGACTGCAATGATGGACTACTTCAGTACAACTTGAAATCTCTGTACTGCTGCTTCAAGAGTGTGAGAAGCTGACCTTCATCTCATCGCAGACAGCATTGTGCTCTTTGATGAAAATTGCTTGCAAGAGTGCAATACCAGCCCATTCATTCCTTATGTCACCACTCACATTAATTCCTTCAGCATTGTGATAAAGCCATCCATCATGTGCAATGAATAGTTTCCCATCCTTCATTGTTCTTACCCGCTTCAGTTCTGCTGCATCATTGCCATATATGTTACTTGCATCCCTGTACAAATCACATATGAGATAATATAAGTGGAATGAAGGATCATGGTTCCACTTGTGGATCTACTTCAAAAGCATAAAAAAAATTGAAGTACTAAGATTACTTGCTCTAACAGGCTTGCTTCATTCCTATCAGACCCATTCCCTAGTACGTCAACTTTCAATTTATATTACTGATTTTGCATAATCTAGAATTAGTTTTTGGCTTTCAGTTTAAACACACATACTACCCTAACTTCTAGAAACATCCATGGTAGGTGGTTAAGTCTACTGTTTCTATTTTTCCTCAAAGAAAAGAAGTGTGATGAGGTTTGTAATTGAAGACATAAAACATACCACCATGGCGTTCGTATGTTTTTGTAGCCTATCTGACCTCTACCAACTGGAAATTCCTTTGAAGCAAAAAATCTGAAGCTCTTCAGTGGACATTTCGAAGCAACAGATTCTGGAGCAGTGATTTCAACCTGGCAATTGAGGAAATGGAGTCATAGTAGTTGAACATCAGAAACTAAGCATAAAAGAAGTTGCAAGGTTATTCTTTCTCTCAGGTTTGTGAAAACACTGGCTACAACAACAACAAACATTTCACAACAACTGACTATTTGGAGGAAAGGATTTAGTAAGATGGCAGAATTGGTTGTTGCTGCCAACTCTGCCGGCAGCAAACCCACAGAGTCAGCAGTGTCTTCTCGAATATTTGTAGAATTTATAGCTATGATACTTTATTTACCATAAACCAGCATCTAGCATGATGAGCTGATTTGAACTCAGAACTGCTTGCAAGATGGAGACCACAAGTTCCAGCCATGGGGCCATCAGCAAGATACTCCTGGACATGTGCAAAAACTGTAAAGCACTCCCAAAAATTTCCTATCATACTTGGAGAGCACCTATATGAGAATGAATTTAATGCCTCCTCAAAAGATGAGGCACTACACACCTAACAAAATTGTAAGAGACCTCTTACTCCTAAATAGTAGGTGTAAGGTGCAGCTTGGTCCTAAATAATAGGCTTAAGGTGCTTTTTTCTCCTACTGCCTTCTGATCTACATATGTTTAGGCTCATGATAAAGTTCACCTCACTCTTTACAATGGGAATGTTCAGTGGGTGGAGGACATTCCAGAAATGTAGGGCTGGACTCAGCTACTGCCTAGACCCAGGTCCTATATTTCTGAAAAGAACAAACCACCTTGGGAACTTCCAACCTTTACCCCGTGCATAAGCTTGTTTGAATATTTCAGGCTCAATAGATCGTGGCTTTGAGAACAGGGCACTGTGACCTTCAAGAGGGTATGAAACTCAGTTTAGCCCCAGATTTGATGCTAAACTGAGTTCGCCCTGTCCTTTCTTTTTGCCTTCAACCAATCACAGCTGTTTCTATATGTACTGTACCTATAAATATTCTCGAGCCTCGTGCATTTAATCCGGAGTCTCAAAATTTCATACTCTTTTTTAATCAAATTTCATGACTTTGCAGACAACAAGCAGGAGAGGTTGAAGCATCAAACGACGGGTGCAACTCAGGCCCAAAATGGCATGACTTTCCGGATAACTCTACTGTCTCAGTTTTTATGTTTATGGGTGTGAAGGGGGAACAGCTCAAACCTATCTGCTGTATGTGACAGTATTAATAAAGGCTCAAATAGGGGGAAACCACCGGGCATGCTCTTTTATGCAGACCTGTTTGGTGTCTTCCATGTGATCGACCCAATCATGAATCATGAAATTAATCCACGCAGTTGCCAACAAATTGAACTGCTTGGCAGTCCCGATGAATTCTCGTCGTGCTAATAGCTTGGTTGCAACTACTGTCGGGTGCGGATCCATGATCTGCAAATACATAAATACACAAGAATATAAGTACATATATGCAACTTAATTAGATCAGACTTAATAAATATGTAGGCCTGGCGATTTCGTTTTCGTCGACTCCCGCGGGCAAATGATCTGCATTCCAGGATTTCGATTACGGTTTAAGTTAGTCTCCATGACCTGTACGTTAGTCTTCTCGATACAAGATTAATTAACTTGGCTGACCTTCTCACGCTGTGGTTGAGGCTCGTTGTTTCGTCCGAAGAACGAATCCTCGGACCCTGTCTCCGCGTTTTTGGGATCGTTGAACATCCCATTTGCAGTGCGGAAAGGGTACTCCTTTGGGTTGAAGGTAAGTTTTGATTTCGTCGGACCAACCGGTATAAGGTTGTGTTTGTAAAGAACGGTTCGGCGAATCTCCAGGTAGAACAAGCCGATGACGACTGGCATCTTGTACCACGGCAAGTAGTTATCGAACAGATGCATTATCTGGACATCAAAATCCCACTCAAGCAAATGTGCTCAGAAATTGTAGCGTACTCGACCTTCATGACACTAGCAAAACTTTCGCTGCAATATAATACTTGCAAGCCGCTCGAAACGTACGACTTATATTCTCAAAGACCAATATGCAACGACAATTCTAGAAAATGGTAACTGGTCACAGCTATAAGCAACTGACTTAGAAAGCCATGCCTCAACGCGATCTGAAGGGAACAAAAGAAATCGGCGCAACTCGCTGTGCATTATACTTACCAGGAACAGAATCTTGTAGAGCAGCGTCAACTTCGCATACTCCCCTCTGAGCGACGGAACGACCAAAAACTTCGTAAACATCGTGAACAGATCCTCCATATCTGTTACTGCACTTGGAACCGGTAAAGCAGCTTACGCCTTTCGCTTGCCAAAGCTTCAAACTTTGTTGTGATCCCGTGATGCAGTCGCGTCTCTCTCTTTCTCCTCGTATACAAAGCTGCGAGCTCGATCGATCCTATTTGCTCAACAAACTCCTTGTGTACAAGTGTGAGAGCTCAATCTTTGCAGAACAAACAGCAGGTGAAGGCAGAAGTCGATCTTCCCGAGTCTCAAGTAGTAACTCCTAATGCGCGTCGCTGCCACAAAAAGCGGGTTATGAAGAGGTCCCATTAAATTGGCTATATTTTAATTCTTTATTTTAGCTGGTTTCCTCTTTCCATCATCACGCACGCAGGAGTGATGGATAAGGCTTTATTATCAGATTTTACTCCTCTTTGGGACCCTGGCGCAATCATTAGTGCAAGTAATCTCGACACCAAAGACAGGGGGCTTCTTAGTACTCATTTGTACGGGCTGACTAATCATGCAGAACCAGCCACACTTTTCAGCCTTGCAGACTGTGCACGTGAGATATCATGGCACATTTTCCCAGTAGTTATCTTGTGCAGTGTTTTTTCCTCAAGTCCAGCTAGTTGCAGATGCGGTTACACAAAGCAACTTAACATAGTTAGCCTTTTTCCTTTTTTTTTTGGCCCTTTTGAGCTGGAGGCTATGAAATGTTTGCAGATTCATTATAGCCATAATAGCCATAATAAGCGAGATCAAAAACATGAGCTACCAGTAGGTTGGTAGAGGAGTGCTTTTGACTACAAGGTTATTGTAGAGAGAGTAGATTTGGCTACCTAAAGCACTGATTAGATGTTAATATAAACAAATGTGCAACCTTAGACTCTAGTAAGCTTAACTAGTGAGCACTTACAATTTACAAGTCACAACTTACAAATTTACCAATAGAAAACAAACTTTCCATTTGCATATGGCTAGAAGGAATCAATTGAAAAATTAATTTACTTAGTACTAATCATAATAACTATACATGAATGAAAAAAATTTAAATCTTATATTGTTTGAAGGGGATTTGAACCCCAACTCCCAAAGAAGCTTTATTTGCATATGAAAACCAATTAGAAAACAAGCTTATACCTTTGAATTTATAGTAAAATCAAAATTCTTAAAAAATAAGGTCAAAGAAATATTTATTTTTGTGTTTTTTATTCTTTGAAAATTTTATGCATCTCAAAGTTTGGATAAAGCCATAACCATGAAAAGAGAAGGTAAAAATAAAACCTTTTTATTTTCTACTTTGGTTACACCATCATTCTTGCAAACACAATCAACGCACAAGTTACAAAACAAACAAAAACATAAAAAGTCAAAAGCATGTGGACTTTGAATTGGGCCAAAAAACACGTTTATAAAAAGCAAAGGCCAACAAGAAAAGCAAATCCATCCTTGGGTAATTACAATAGGATTCACCTTACCAAAATTCAAGGAAACATGGACTTATCTTTATTTTTATTTATTTATAGATCTTTTTAAATTGTCTTTTTATTATTGACTCACCCAAATGAGTGTTTTTTTCCCCACCTACACACTATGAGAAATTTGTAAACAACCACATAGGCTATACAAGTAGGGTCAGAACTTGTAACTAAGAGCCAAAATGATTACTTTGGAAAAGGGATGAAAGTCTTTTTTCCCAAAAATAACTTTTACATGTAAATGAATTTTTGAATGAAATTTTTTGTAACTTGTTTTTAAAAATATTTAAATTTTCCCCAATGTATCATTTTTTATTTTGTATTTTTAATGGAATTATTATTTTTTTGAAATGTGTAGATTCCTTACAAATTCAATGTTTCATCTTTGAAAATGATCAAAATTTTAAATCATCACCAAAAATAAAATTTTTACATTCATTAATTTTATTATACTTTAAACTATAATTTTTTTTAATACATCATCTACATTATAACCTATTTATATGTGGTAAAAGACTCTTGAAGCTTTAAAATTCTAAACAAATTTTGAAACATTTTTTGAATTTTTAAAGTTTTAGAATTCCACATTTTAAAAATTATGAATATTTTTTGAGTGTGGTTAATATGATTTTATCATCTATAGTTTTTCAATGAATTTTTTAATATTATATGAGTCCTTTTGATAGTCCTTCACAAAATTGACTCCATTTGACACAATAAGTGTACATGTTCAATTGTCCTAAATTAAAACCAAAACTTAAAATTGAATCAAATGAATTTTTACTCTAAATTCCTTGACATTCATATGAGGGAAAGACGATTAACTTGACATGATTACTATGGTTTTAAATGGTAATTAAAAAAATAAATGTTTGATTTTGATTGATTATGTTCAACATCCAACATTCCTTGGTATGTGTTTTGACCCAATAAGAAATCTATGTTTTAAAAACATTCCTCACATGCGTTCTTAGCATTTTTAACCCTTTATCATTTTACTATCAAATTACATCATTGTAAATCTTTTTTTTAATTTATCAATTATAGTCGTTAGGGAGTCCACCCGAGCAATTGCTTTCAACCTTCGTTTTCCCAAACGCGCCATCCTAGGCGCACAACACTAAGTAGTCACTAGGGTATGGCCCAATTGTTGATTGAAACAAAAAAATGAAAATTATTACACATTTGTAAACATGAATGCAATGGCCTTCAAGACCTCCTAGTCTTTACCTTCAAAATTTGTTCAAAACCTAATGATTGCATCAATCCACTATCTATCAAACAAATTTTTAAAAACTATTTAAGGCCTTCTTAAAATTAAAAGCATTTAAAAAAGTGAAAAAACTTTTTTTTTTTGTGTTCTTAAAAAAAGGAATTCCAAGTATTGCTTTCTTAAAGCTTTTGCCTTGACCACTCATTTGGAGTAGTAAATATATATTTTGTAAATACAATTGAAGTTTCAAATTCTACACAACTTGGATAATCTTTTAATATAAAAATTGGAGTGAAAAAACTTCCTTAAATTCATCTTATGTTGTCCTAAAGTTGGATGGGTTACATTTGGGGTGTGACATTTTTACTGGTACCACCCAAGCCTCAAAGATGGGTTTGCCTAGAAATTGAACCTCTATTTGCATTTTTTGTTCATCTCTTTGGCTTTTTAAAATCTTCATGAATCATCATTACTATTTTTTGCACCAATTGGATTCTAATTCCTTTTCTTCATCAATTGCAAAATCATCATCCAAAGAAAAAAAAACAAGCATTGGCTTTCTTTTACAACAAACATCTAGATTTTTCATCAAATATTTCCACTAAAATGATCTTTCATTCAGATAAACAAAGGCACATTGTTTTGATGAAAAAGATTGGCCAATTTCATCTTAAAACATTGAAGTAGAGGATAGATTGGCTTGAATTTTGAAATTCTTGGGAATTTGGAAAGGGGCCATGGTGATTGTACATTTTAACAAAACAAAAATCAATCATCATATGCCCTTAGATGATAAAAGATTAAAGGGCATATTCACAACTAAGGTACCCAAAAGGAGAGTCTTATGAAAAAAAATTATAGTGGATTATTTTGGATTTTTATTACATTTATTATTTCATGATTATAGTGGATTGGTATATGACTATAACTAGAACATTGATGTCATGTTAATTTAATAAAAAATCCAAGAATAGATTGGATACAATATAGATGTCCTTTTGAGTCCTTTTAAATAATTTTAGTCCTTATTTTCATCTTAAAAGAATAAAAAGAATGTATTAAAAAATGTAATTAATTTCAATTTTCTTTCATAAATAAGTAATGCATAAATCTATGTTTGGCATTGTTCAAATAATGCATTTGATTAAATAACATATGATATAAAGTTTTTGAAGGCTACAAAATCCATTTTGAAAAGGCAACAAGGAAAATGATTCCTTTTTTTCACCATTTGATTGATTTTTTGTATTTATTAAGTTAAAAATTTGTGGGCCTAAGTGTTGAAAAAATGTGCAAGAAATTTTCGTGCAAAAAAAATGTTAAATTGATATAAAAGCTTATGTATTCATGATTTTCTACACTTTTAGTTATTTGCCAAAATATTTATGCATAATTACATACGTATGTGAAAAATCACTACCACCATGCAAATGATCATAATTTGAGTTATCCAATATTTTTCTCTTAGTTTTATTCCAGATAGATTTTATATTTGGAAGATAACAAAAACAAAATCCTTAAATCATGTGTCCACAAAGGGGTACCTTAATTGTGAATATGCTCTAAAATACTTTCACCTTTCAAACAACAATAGATGATTATGAAGGAAATAAGAATTGATCATCATCATCAAAACTTAGGAATTTAATTCTAAAGTTTTTAAAAAGTAGGTACAAAAGATGAGGCCTCCAAAAAATAAAAATACCCATGTAATCAATGAACATCAAGATTCAAGAATCAACATGTGAGACATTGAGATGGTGAAGGATATTATAACAAATGAACTTCAAGGGCTTAAGATTCAAAAGATTTTGGGTTTTTTTGGAATTAAGTACAAAAAAAAAAAATTCTTGTACAATCACAAATATTTATTTGAACACCATGTAAGCAACATGACAAGGGCTTTTCTTGGTGCATTTCTCAATGCATAAAAAAGAATCAAGACATGGTATTTTCTACTGTTATTTATAATAATGCTATGTTTATGCTATGATAATAAACAAATGAGGATTAAAGAGTTTACGACATCAAAATTAGCAAGTTGGACTTAAGAGCTTATATTTTAAAACATTTTATTTTGTTAAATTTGAAGTATAAAAATTTGAAAAATGAGGCATTCAAAATTGTGGATGCAAGGAAACAACAAATTATGATTCAAGATTCAAGATTCATAAACTTGGATTTTGGAAGTTCTAAGGAATCAAATACTTAAACGTGAAACCTTCAAATTTCAATATTGATATCATGATTCTTAAATCAAAAATCTAGATTTTATTAAACCATTGTGCAATAAATGAGCATCAAGAATGAATATATGAGCCATTAAACATGCAAGATGAAAAAAATATAACAAACCAAAATCAAAATTTAAAAATTAAGAGTTTGGAGGTTGGAATCTGGAACCTAAAACTTAACAACACATGACAACATACAATTTCAAAATCTAAATGTAAGTTACTAAACAAGATCAACATGGTGTTTTAGAGCTTTTGTACTTTCAAGATGTGGATTTTATTTTACCCGCACAATATGGATTTGGAAATTTATAACACATGACAACTAGGACTTTAGGCTTAACAATAAACATTCAACATTAAATAGTAAAGATTCAAAAATCAAGATTTAAAACTTAACAAGCATTATGGAATTTTAAAATTTTATTAGATTATAATAGTATGTGGCACCTAAACCCTAGAAACCCTAACAAACCACAATTAATAAGCCACAACAATATGTGTCACCTAAACCTTAACAAACCATGATTAACAAGTTACATGAGTAAGTGGTGCTGCCTTCACTATTTGATAATTTACACTTTTAACAAAGTGGCTCATTCCTACCTATTATTAATAAATCAAATTCTATATCCATAGAATCCTTATTAAAAACACTCATAACATATTTCAATAGGACAAAACAACAACAATAAAGCATAATATAAACGTCTTATTCCATGGCAGTCATAAGATACAACAAATGAAGGTTCAACTAAGGCCACAAATGTTTTATGATAAACACAAGTTCTTATGATAAACTTCAAATATATGTACATACCAAAAAGTTCATGTTCAGCCTTTTCAAAAGGAGATATGTGCCCCTATGTTGAACGGTTAATGTGACTCTGATTAATTGGGTTTTTTTTTGGCAAATTGTTGTGATGTGTAATTGTGCACCACCGCCTTTAACCTTTTCAAGAAATTGCAAAAGTAAACACCATTATTACCTTAAACTTGGAGGTCTCCCAAGTCCTGACTCCTTGTTAATCAATCATAAGCTTTCTTTTGACTCCCTATTGATTAATCATGAGCTCTCAAAATCCATGCAGTGGACAAAATCAAAGATTTATGAAAGTAAGATTTTACAATTTACAAATGTTTGTTCTAACCTTTAATACTTAAACTATGCAAATCAAATAATTCAACAACATAGTGTTAACAACTAGCAAATGAGCTTACATCACATCTTGCTAGCAAATTGAGGTGGACATTGGAAGGACAAATGGTAAAGAGTTCTTTAGAAATGGCAACATTTTGGTGAAAAGGAAATTTTAAAGTTTTGTGAGAGTGGCGAAACCTACATGTGGTGCTAGGAGGATTAATATGATGGCTTCACTTTAAGGGCCCTAATTTTTAAACAAACATGTTGCATGGTCATTATTGATGTTCCTTTTTGGCTATATTTTGCCCCCAAAAAAAGTTTGATTTTCCTAGGGAGCTCCCTATCTTTCAATGTTAAATAATGGGCCACACAAGGTGGATATTGGACCTTAGTACACCCTTACATTTGTTCGATAATTTTGGGTTCACCTTGCCTTAGGTGGCCTGATATCTAATAAAGAAAGGTAAGCATACCTACATTTTGTGTATGGTGAGTCTCTAAGGAGAGGACAATCCCAATATAAAGGCCTTGGACAAGGCAATAGTCAAGCCTCGCCAAGCATTTCAAAAATAACTTCACCCATGGGCTTTACCCATCATAAAACATAAGGTGTAAAACATCCATATGTTTCTTCAACTACTTTTAATTTTTTTAAAAATAAATATGGTTATTTAAATAAATGTCATCTATTCGTTCGTTCCACATCACACACTTTATTTTCACCTTAGCATTGCATTTCCGTTTTGGTTTGATTTAGCCCTTCTCATTCAATATTCTCAAATGTAAGTGTGGACATGGGTTAACACATTTGGCACGCATCTAACATGTTATCCATTTGAAGGTTAATGGATAGCCACACATGACATCATAAAAAACGTCATGTATGACCTTGCCTAAAATAATGGGCATGATGTATGGGAAGAGCAGTGGTACGCCCTTACGTTAAGAGTTTCATTACGAGTCAATCTTTACATGACTCATGAAAACCAAGCCTTTGTTGCCAATGTGGTGGTTATTGATTTGACACTAGAAATAGTGGCTACGAGTGTTATTAGTCGACCTACAAATGTAATTGCGAAACTTAGCACCATTGCTAAGATTTGCAAGTATAGATGGCTTCATAAGGAACACTATTTTATTCCAATGGCCATGGAGGTGCACAACACACCCGAGTTTGATATTGATCATTTCATTAGGGAGTGTGCTCATCTTTTCCATGATAGATGGTTAGGAGATCATTTATCCTTGTCTTTTTGCATTCAATTTTTCAAGTTACATGTTAGTATTGCTCTTTAGCATGCTTTAACCTTTATTATAAAAAGGAAGATTGTGTTGGCAAGAGATGCTTGTTCTAGACCTCCTATTATTATTAGATCTCATAATTTGCATGCAAATAACATTAAAAGGGTTGTGGCTAAGATAGCTTCCTACCATGAGAAGGACTAGTTCTCTCCCTTCTTTTGTTCATGTGGGATGCGCAACTTTTGGCCTTTCTTTGGCCTTCCATTTTGTCTTCCATGTTCTAGCCATTGGTTTCTTATTGGATTTTTTTATTCTTCTTCAATTTAAAAAACATGAGATTAGTGTTATTAACAAGTTTACTATGTTAAATTATTGTAAGATTACCTCCTTGTTAAGTGGAGCACACACAAAGAGCAAGGTGCTTACACACTTTTTTCAAGCAGTCTTCCACAAATTAATGTAGCTTCTTTTAATTCACTAAAAAAAATTAAATAAGAGCTTAATGAGTATGGAAAAGGGAGCCTTCGTACTCATGTTAAAAGATCTGGTTTTCTTTCATATTTTCCAGCACAAAGGATGCATAAATGCTTGTGAAGTTCTTGGCCTGATCTGAACCCTTTGCCAGCAAAATCTGCTGGCCATGAATGAAACACCAGAGTTGCCCGCAAGACATGTGAAAGAACTGTCTTGAGATGCCTCCATGAATGTTGTCTGTGGTGCAACCAATCCGGAGAGCTATTGCTAGTGGGGTCAAGTTGCTAAGTATGACACAAAGTGGTGGCAGGTGGCACAGTATGATAAAGTCTGGTCACAGTGAACCAGCACCCACGAGCGCACCATGAAAAATGAATGGTAAGTGGTCAGGAAACAATTTTCTGTTGGGTTCCAGTTCCCTAGCTAACTATCGTGGTTACCTCAATTGCTTTTTTTTTCCTACTCACCTACTAACAACCCACAAGCAGGTTGTTAGTAAACACTCAGCAGCACACCACGAAGGAGGAATGGTAAGTGGTCAGGAAAAAGATTTCTGTTGGATTCCAGTCCCCTAGCTAACCATAGTTGCTTTTCTTTTTACCTACTTACTAACAACCCACAAGCAAGTTGTTAGCAGGTAGGTAATAACAACAGCCCTTAACTATTTATAAACCATCTACTTATCTAGTAGTTACCTATTTTCTTACCTATTCACCTATATATATTAGACCTATTTCTTACAAAATTGATGACCAAGGTGAAACCATATATTAACTCAGTTGAGGTTCATCCACAACTGAGTAATAGAAGGCATTCAGTGGATGGTGCGATGGTGGGTGCTGGTTCACTGTGGTCACAAAGTGGTCACAAAGTGGTAGTTATGGTTTGACAATAGTAACATGCTGTTACTCATTTGTGGTGTGCTAAAAGGGAAAACACGAAATACCACCTACCCCCCCCCCATCGAGCACTCCCCAGCACAAAATGTGGTAAAACGTGGTTTTTGGCGTTGGGTTTGATTATTTTGACACTGCTAAAAGCATGTATAGCATTTCTGAAAAAGGAACATGATGGATTGAATGCTGATCAGTATGACGTTCCATTCTATCTGTTACAGATAAAGCGGGGTGATGATGCCAAAACGTGTTATTGGAATGTGAACACTGCATTGAATGTGTTGAATATGTATGGGTTGAAAGATTGGCATTGGAATACAAGTGTTGAATATGCCTGTGTTGAAAGTTTGGCATTCCAATACATGTGTTTCGGCAATTCCCCCACATGGGCAACTTTGGAATCCATAGATGGTTCATGAGTGCAACCACCTGACGTACAATCTTAGGCAAAGATATAGTCAGAGGGTCAGTGAGCCCCCCAGTCAGGCATCCCTTTGAGTATGAAAGCAATAATCAGCGTCAACAACGATTGTATGGATATCTGTTGAAAAAACCAAGCTCAAGGATAATGTAACGATAGTTTATACTTGATAACTTCTGATGAAGCTGCAAAAGGCAGCAGCTGCTCTATTAAATATTTTTTGCAATGCTAATGTCAGGTTCAATGTCATTAATTGAAGTGTAGGCCTTAGGGTAAGGCACAGAGTCCAGACGTTCTAGACATAATGGGTCTAACATGAGGTGGTGGTAGCCAAGTCTGGACCCACATTTCAGGGCTGACCTTAACCATGGGCTTTACCGATATCATGAGCCTAAACATACATGGATCAGAAGGTAGTAAGAAGGAGAAGGACCTTACATCTCCTATTTAGGAACAATAGGGCCTTCTATAAGCTGTAATAGTTATAAGAGGCCTCCTGTCAGTGTGAGGTGCCTCCTATTTTGAGAAGGCAGTATAAGATACCCTCCAAATACACTAGCAATTTGCATATTGTTTGGGCTATTTTGCCTCTTTTTTTCAACTGCATCTAAACTGGATAGTGAACTTTGCAGGTTAGTAATTTGCTCTTGTGCTTGAATAGATTGACATCTTTGAAAATAATGAAAGAGTTTGGCATCAGTGTTCTTTTTTGTGAAATTCTTTGGATTAATTTTCTTTCCTGGTGTGACTCCGGCTAAATTTGCTAAATTTTTGGTCAAAATTCTTCATTTAGTGATTTCAAAATTTTGATAAATAGACACTGTTTATGGATAGGAAAGTACATCTCATTATCCTGGATTTTTTTTCCCAATCAACTCTTTTTCAAGTTACAATTACTTATTAGTTATCTTTCTGGCATGTTACAGTCTTGGGATGCAAGTGATAATTTGTTTAAGGTATTCTTTATTGTCCTAGTGCAAGAATGCCAACCAATGTTTTTAAAATAATTTCTTATGCTGAAATTGTTGCACACAAAAAGCAAGATTAATTGAAATTACACTAAATATATGTATTCCAGGATTCTCCCCAAAAATAAAATAATTCATCACGTAGCAAAATTTCACTCTGAAAAAAGTGGTGGTGCCCACTGCCTACAATACTACTACTGATACCTTTAGCCTGGCTCTAAATCCTTCACAATAATGGAAAACAAATTCAAATATGTTATATTGTAAGGTTTCTGGGTACAAAACATTGTGTGTAAGGTTGGTGTGCCAATTCCTATGGCGTAGGGTCAAATATTTTTGACTTCTAATGAGTGATGGAAATGGATGAAATGAACATGTTATTAGTTTTTAATAAAGGGATCACTCAAGTTTTTGTATGAAAATGAGAAATGGAAGACATTGAATATATGTATTGAAAGACATGGTTTTGGGCACATGAAGAGATGTGCATAATATTGTCTTTGAATTCATTATTTAGTCTAAGGTGGTTGGAATATTAGGATGGTAAATAGTTGCTAGCATAATTCAAAATGGAAAAGTTATGTAACGGAGTGGTCATCCACATAGGGTATGGGCAAAAGCAACCCTTTTTTTATAGTGAAATATAGCCAAAAAGCACTAGACATTTATGTAGGGGAATAGGTATTTGCACCCAAAAAAAGGAAAAGACATTGACCAATAGCTAGACCTCAACAAAGGCATCTCCCAATGGAACCATATACTTTTATTGGTGGCCAATCACATCACCTACTTGATTCCATGTGGTTGTTATGTCCATCACTATTTTGTCAAACAACTAGCATAGGATGTAGCCAATAGTGCCATCATGATCATTCATGTAGCCCAAATGATAGTTACTTTGTTTCCATCATTAGCAACCTCCATATCACCTCCCCAACATCATCAAAGAAGGTTGTTGTGTTGAACAACCTACTTAATATTGAATTAAATATAAACTTGTGGCCTTTTCCTCCATCTTAGAAGTTGAAGATGTCGTATGACAACACACAATTTTTTTTGTTTGAGTGGACTATGAAGCTCCCTTGGGTTGAAAGTGTTTTTTTCACTTATTGCATTTTTCACAATGTGAGATGTAAAATTTGTAACACAATTGAAAAAAAGCCTTGTTTGCTTGCTCCCAAGTGGGACACTTTGAAGGTAGGAATAAAGTATAGAAGGATTTGCCAAAGTTTCAAGTCAAGAAAGAAAAATGGTACAACACTTCAAGATTTGTTGACATAAAAAAATTCAAGCCTAGTTTTGTCAAGGCACCTACTATTGTCTTACAACAAATCAATGAACTAAATCACTTGGAGATGGAGAGGAAGAAGGTCCAATTTGCCACATTGTTTTAGATCTTGGAGGTGGGTCATCTTTTGGTAGAATATGAGAAGACAAGGGCTTTGTATTCTTTCATTGTTCTGCCTAAAAACCCCAAAATGCATGGGTCATACTCTTTTAAATTAGGTAATGGCTGAATTCATGTATATCTGGGTGACTAATGCAATTCTAGTCATTGTTTATATTGTTAACTACTTGGCCTTTACACATGATGAAGTGATGAAGTAATGAGCAAGATGGATCTTAGTGCTTGTGTAGGTTTGTTTACTTGCATATCCATTTGATAAATTTTCTAAAGGATAGTTCAGGGATGAATTCAAACACATACAAAAAAGTAAAAAAACGAAGCTTTCTAATGATATATGTAGTAACTTTCTTGCATTTTCCTTCACCAAGTTTGTATTGAAATTAAATTCTACTAGAAAAAAATTCAAAAAAGGAGGATTCATGTCTAAATTGTTACCAACTAAAGTGTGTTTGAATTCTTCCAAAAAGATATTCAAATGAAGAATACTTTGAGCTTGAATTCAAATGCAAAAAGAAAAATTTAATGCATGTGTACTTGAGTGTTGTTCATGATGTTCATGTGAGCAAATTTGGATGTTCATCATGAACTTGAATTCCACCTATAAATGATTTAGAAAAGAAATATTCACATGCATATGTTCCTATTTATTAAAAGTACATGATTTGTATTATGGTTAAAATGACCATCAAAATCACAATAGATCTAAGTTCTTTCATTGGGGGTGTCATAACATTTTTTATCAAAATAACTCTAAGATCTTATGACAATTGAAAGTTATTAAGGAAATCTTTTATGGGGGGATTGTGACATATCCTATTAAAATGTCTCCTTCCCATAATTTTTTTCTTTTAACTCCTTTCATAGCCATTTTAAAACTATAAGACCACATTGATCAAATGCAAAAAATAGGACTACGATTTATGAAACAAAGATTCATCATAGGATGTCACTCAAAATGAAGTAAAAAGTAGCTAGCCTAGCATTCATGAGTAAATGTAATTTCCATACAACTAGCTAATTGAAGCATTAACAAAGTTTTACAAAACCATTCTAACTTTCAAATAGTCTTTTCAACAATTAAGATTTATACATTATTCCAACCTTGTAAAATGTATCTATTTTTTTTGGTTTGATTTTCTTTGTTTGGGTTCATTAATGGCTTCTTTTCATCATATCTTCTACATATTTACTTGTAAGGGCATTCTCTTTATAGAGAATATATTTTTTATTTTTAATCCTTCATGTAGGATGGCAAAGAACATATGCCTTGTACACATAGGAGAACCTCTTATGGATGATCAAGTAAAATAGTTCTTCAATGAACTTTTAGATGGGGTGGCTTGCATGTTCATTCCAATACTAACTCCATTGGTAAAGATCACACTAAAATTTCTACTCATTGCATTATGTTCCATGCCACATTGTGTTATTTTCATATTTTGTTTTGAAATGTCCTTTATTCCTTATTCCCTTTTTTCTCTCTTTGTGGTACATAGTACCATAAATTTTTAACATAGCCCACGACATGTTGCAAATTAAGAGAGAGTGCCCAACTTAGGATGTTAACAATATGTTATATAACTATTGGGATGAACAACCCTTGATGGAAGAAATGAGTACGATGTCATGCAAATGGAAGACTAACCTTCTAACATTGAAATTATTTGTTAAAATATTTGATAACATGTATCAAGCAAAGTAATAACACAATGTGGATTAATCTTTGGAAAATAAATCTATTTTAATGTATGTGTTGTCAATTTTGAAAACACGTACATCAAATATAGGTTAGCCTTGGTTTGTTTAGATTTATCTTAGATATAAAATTGGTTTGTTAGGTGTAGCTTAAATTTAGCTTAAATTATCTTTCATTTAGTTATGGTTAGCTTCAAATTGGGCTTTGTTAACTTAAGTTTAGCCTAATTTTAATATTTAGGTTTAGTTTACAATTACCTTAATTTTAATTTAAAAATTTAACTTAGGTTTAGCTTAAATTTAACATGGTATAAACCTTCAATAGCCGCTGCTTATGGTGTATATAACATTTGTCAACCCTTTGTAATTGTTGCTTATCATTTGCAGTGCTTGCAAACCTTTGGTGATTGCTACCTACCACCTACATTACCTATGGACCCTTTGTGGTTGTTGTCTATCATTTGTAACAACATTACCTTCCCTGCAAACCCCAAATCTCATGTCTACTTCCTTACTACTACCTTTTAATGGCAACTACCTTCCTACATCAAGTCTACTTTCATATTCTAATAGCAAGTATAGAGAATATTTTCATTGTAAAATAAAAGAAGAACCAAACTAAGCAACCGATAATCTACATTAATTAAGAAGGAATTACTTTCCCTACCTTCCTAAAGGTTAATACAAATAAGAAGAAATAATGCATTTGACAACTTTCAACCATTCTCCCTTACATAACACCAAGTATAATATTTTTCCATGTTTTTCTTTTCTCCTCACACACACACATTTTTCCCAAGAGAATTTTCCTAACCACATCCACTTTAGAATCATACAAAGGAATGATATGCACAATCCTCCTCCTCAAAGGATAAATAAGAAACCCAAGAAGGATATTCACGGCACAAGGGTTGAATCGTTATTTTCCTAAATTTTCTTATCTTTCTAAATCTCCTTATCCTAATCCCTTCCATACATCCTAGTTAAGGGAAATCCATCCATCCCTTATCCATTTAAACTAATTAACCTAGATGACTTCAACTTCTAATAAATAGAAGATGGTAAGTAAAATATTTATCACTAGTAACTAAATAACTGTTAGGATGCCCTTCCTAAGTGAACTAAATTATGATATTATTTCTAATAACTAATGTTACTTTTATCAAAATTGCTACCATAATTAACTTCTAATTATGTTGTCCCATGAAGGTAGTTTGTTGTACTAATAATATTATTGTTTAAAAACGCTTTCATTTTAAAATTCTCTTGAGATTGTTTTTCCATTTGATGGTAATTACCATTTAGTGATGGTACTATCATCTTTTAACACCCATGGTGTTTTAACCAACATAAGACAATTTTCTCCTGTTAAAATTAACCTTTATGTTTAGCTTAGGTTAACTTTTAAGTTTAACTTAGGTAATTTATTATCTTAAATGTTATGTTTAAGCTCCAAATTTAGCCATTAAGTTTAACATTTAGGTTTAACCATTAAGTTTAAATTAGGCGTATTTCTTAGGTTTGGCCACTAAGTTTAACTATTAAATTTAGTCATTATGTTTAGCCATTGGGTTTAAATGTTAAATTAAGCCACTATGTTTAACCATTAGGTTTAATTAAACTATTAGGTTTAGTTGTTAGGTTTAGCCATTGGTTTTAATCATTAAGTTTAGTCATTGGGTTTAACCATTAAGTTTAGCCAATGGGTTTAACCAATTGGGTTTAATTATTAGGTTTAGTCATTAATTTTAACCATAAGGTTTAGCCATTAATTCTAACCATTAGGTTTAGTCATTAATTTTAAATGTTATGTTTAACTTAGATTTTGATGGTAGGTTTAACCATTAAATTTAGGCACTAAGTAAATAGCCTAGGTTTTGGTGTTAAATTTAGTCATTAAATTTAGGCCCACTAGGTTTTGGTGTTAGGTTTAGCTTCAAGTGGCATAGGTTAGCCTAAATTAGACTTGGTTAGTAACTCAAATTAACTTAAAATGGCCTAAATTAACCTAGGATAGACTTGGTTAGTGACCTAGGTTAGTTTAGATCAACCTAGGTCAATTTAAGGTGGCCTAAGTTAACTATGTTAAAATATGTTATTTTTTATTGTTTTGTGACTCCAAGATGTGTTATAAATAAAAAATTGTGATGTGGTGGTTAGGGACCTAAACCCACAATGTGGAGGTTGAAGGTTTGAAGTCCTCACATTTGCATACAATAATAACTAAAGTCATTGCTGAGGTGACTAACCTTAGATTCAACTTGCTTTTATTTTAGGTGGCTAGGGGTTTTAAGCTAAGTGGGATAGGATTATTTGACTAAGCTTTGATTGCCATTTGGCATTACATGATTAGCAAAAAAAAATCATTTATTAGCTCTAGGTTGTCAGGTGGTAGTTCGTAAGTGTTCAATAATTTTTTTAATGTATCTTAGGTTGTCACATGACAATTCATAAATGGTCAATAAATTTTTTAATGTATCTTAAGCTATCACATGGGAGCAATAATTTAATCAATAAATTTATTATGTATATTTTACAAACAAATCTCAACCATTGGATATGTTTTCCATGATTGTGATAAAAATGATTACAATCATGGAAAACATCATCACTTATGGTAGTTATAACTTATATGTCATTGATAGGATTACTATCAATACAATGTGATCTTTTGAATTACATAGTCATGTACTCATTTATACAGTCGTAAGTCCCACATTTTGACATTGTGTTTGTATACATCTTTGTACAAAAAACTTTTACTTTGATAACCCTTCACATAACCATGCCACATAAACATTTTGATGACATGTTAGAATATTGAAAGATGTCAAAAAATATTCTTCTAACATAGAAAGAATCTATCAAAGAATAGACAGGAAACCACAAAAACATTTATCTAGAGATGGTTTGTTGCAAACCACTGAAAAAGGTGTGATATTGTATTCTAATTGTGTTGACATTCTTATCTACAGGTGCATACTTTTCAATTTCTGGACTAAAGACAAGAGGTAAATTGTGCTCAATTTTATTGAAGATTGTGCGAGAAGAGTATGACATAATCTTACTGTTAATGAAGGTAGTTTGTTTGTCACATTAAATCTCCCAAACCATAATGCCTCACCCCACACTCTTAGTATTGTTGAAAAGCCCTTGCCCATCAGTGGGGATGCACTCAGGTGATCCTGTAATGGTTAAACATATGATGTAGGAACTATTGAACAATCAACAATTTTTACGATTCAAAATTCAATAACATAAACACTAAAAAAAATTAGGGAAATTAATTGGAGTGCACTTTTGGCATTGTCAGAAACCCC
>Ga0209611_10003649_pt1 | contig 26596 bp, 22 predicted proteins | sample S1TSphgellanicum_3_FD_187693 | JGI IMG/M metagenome (GOLD analysis project Ga0209611, IMG submission 187693) | Host-associated microbial communities from peat moss isolated from Minnesota, USA - S1T2_Fc - Sphagnum magellanicum MG (SPAdes) (version 2) | ecosystem: Host-associated > Plants > Peat...
GGGGGTGGGGGGGATGCACCTATTGCCATCCTGACCCTCTTGTTGTAGGCACCTGTTTTGGGGCACCAGAACATTGCCTAATGGTTACACCCATCAAAGGCACAATTTTCCTTTTCTTAGCACTCTATCACACCAACCCCCCAACATGTTCGCCATTCCACCCAAGCCCAAAACCCTTTTCAGTTATAGGTCATACTATGTTGATTACATACTGAGTTTTTTTCTACCTCACAATGGCTGGAACATCCACCTTCATTATTGGATACTTTATTCATTTGCACATACAAAAATAATAATTAACCCACCTTACATAGACACAATTGGCACCATTATGGAATCATTGAATGCATACCTTGGATTGGGTGGATTGATGATTGTGACTATCTATTGAAGCAATAATAGAGCTAGCAATTCCAAGGCCTAGTGTACCCCCCATAGCCCCTCTTCAAGGTGTCCTAACAATTGCTTCGTGAAGCTTATCATGGTGTCACTAAGCTTATCAATGCCCTTTGCATTTTCATTGCAAGCTTCTAACACCTTTGCAACCTCCCCACTCACTAATAGTAACTTGCTTTCCAAGGCATGATTCGATAGGACAACTGAACTAATTGTGACCCTTACCCACATGACCACCAAGTGCCCAACATTGTTTCTAGAGAGAGTTAGCAACAATTTAAACTTATAGACCTCATCTATTATGCAACATTAACCAACCCATGGCCAAGAAACGCCAGTGCACTCACAGATTTGCTAATAGAGTCCATGCTTGCAACTACCATCTCTAATATTTCTGGGCTCCTCCGATTGATACTTTTCTACCATGTGCTAACTTTGAGATTACTTGTCTGATTATGGTTGTACATATAATGTACAAAAAATGTGTCAAAACTTATCACAAATGTTGTCCCACCACATGTTTACTATCTTTTAACTATATAAACATAATACTTACTAGCTTATTTTTTGCACCTACCTTCCCACCACATCCATAAGTGTTTTCAGTATGTACTACACCTCTTGCACTTGACATGATGTTAGCCTTCTTATGTGTTTCATGTCCTTGCCAATACTGAACAAATGCATTCCATTCATCTCGTTTTACTCCAATAGGATACTCCCATTGCCCTCCTTTGGCATACAACTTCTTCAAATGATAGCTCTCCCCTTTCATAAAGTGCCTCACACAATCCCTAAAACCTCTTACAATAAGTTCATGGTTTAGGTATTCAAAATTGGCGTCCATTTGATTTCAAAGTTCTACCATGTCTATTAGGTTATGCTGACTAACCTTCACCACTGCTAGGTTTAAAAGGCGGGGTGCTAGCCCTCGCATTGCATCATCCAACACATTTTTCCAATCGATGTCTATAAGCATGGATAACAACTTCATTACACAATTTCTAGCTAATTGTAATCATAATACCACGCAAGGAACATCCAGGTCATACATTAAAGTATTATACAAATTGGAGAACCAATTGCCCTGCATTGTCTTCTATGGTCAAATAATCAAAACTACTAGAAAGGATGGCAAATGTCACAAAACAAATATTTATTATATTGTAGCATGTTCAATATGACAACAAAATAAGGATACCAAAGGTAGTGTCAAATCCATCTAAAATAGATTCATTGAGGAAACATCGACAAGAAAAAAAATATTGTATAGTTTGCAATGGGTTTAAAATGGAAAAGACATTTAAACCATCCATATGAAAAGGAACTAAGGTAGATATATCAAGATCTCTACTTACAAAAAAAAACATTAAATGGGGATGAACAAAGGAACATTCCCTTAATAAAATTGTTCATAATTTTATACAATTGTAAAGCATCCCAACATCAATACCAAAAACATAATATCTTTCATAAACATAGAGAAATTTCCATACTAATGATGAAGAAAAAACAACGAGGTTAACTCTTCCTTGGGAAGCCACATAAAGAACCAAACAAATGAAAACATAAACAAAAAAACACACGTCAATATGAACAAAAATACCAGTTTCACACTTGTTCGAGGACCATCAACAATAATATGTACGATAGTGACTTAACTACCACAACTTCCCCACTAACTGCATCAACTCCCTACAACGGGTAAAGGTTGATGACAAGCACCAACCTACAAACTGAGTTTTTGCTACAATTTCAGAAGCAATGGGAAGACTCAACCATACTACTAGCTAACAACAAACCTAGACAGAAAGGGAAAAGAAAAACTAAAGGATAAGATAAACATGGAAAGACTAAGAACAATTGGCCTTATAAAAAGTTCCCCACTTACAAGATCCGAAGCAAAATTGTTTTGAAGATGCCAAAAGTAGAAATTCCAAACATGAATTCTTATTTAAGAAGCAACCCTCTAGTTCTTTTTAGAAGAACTTTTAAAGGGTAGCCTTTTGCGTTTAGAAATATAATAAGACTGACCATCTAGAAGACAAAAAATTTCTTACAACTACAAAGTTTCAAAAATTTGTAAAATTGACTATTGATAACCCCTAGCTTCGCAATCATTAAAATATTGAAATGAACATGAGGCAATCTAATCATTTCAATACTTGCAAACTCTAGTTAAGAGCGTTTGTCAAAAATTTTGCAAGATAGACCTTGAGGATTTTGTTTCACACCTAGAAATAATAAATTACAAGAGAAGCCTTTAGATGTACAATTCAATTCACAAGATATTTTTGGGTATATGCCACTACCAAAATAGTCCTAGTTAAAGTACATTATGTTCACAAATTGTTTAATAAAAAATCCAGCCAAGAAATCAAATTTGAGGCTTCTGCGATTTTGAAGTTATGAAGATTTTTCAAACAAATTAATCTCTACTTTATTTTTTAGCCATAAAAACCTAAATTTCAAAGCTATTTTTTGAACCATCAAAATTTGAAAACAATGAAGCTTCAACATTTGATTAAACCATAGATTACAAAAAATAACACCAATGAAAACGTTATGTTGCGAATGCATCCAATTTTAGTTGCAAACAATGTATTTTTAGTTGGACACTAGTTACACATTAGAATCAAAAGAAATATTTAAAAGTTGTAGATTTTTTGTACATTAATTACACTAGTAGTGTGTATTGAATGAATCTTGAGTTGCAAGTAAGTTGCAAAGGAAATTGACAAAGTTCATCATGTTAATTTGGATGAAAAGCCACATCAACGTGACATCATGAGCTTAGTCGCATATGGGTTGTACATTAGTTGAAAGTGAATCGCTCAATGTGAGTTGCAATTAAATTACACATAGTTACACAAGTATTCAACCATATATATAGTGAGTTGCAACTCTTGTAACTAGTGCAACTTGTCATTAGCACTCACACTATAAAAATAGGATCAGTTACAAGTGTCCATTGCAACTCAAAAACTAAATTGCAAAGGTAGTTATAAAAGACCCCATTTTTTCATAGTGCCATGAAACACCCAAGATCCTCACTAGAGATCAAGGGACAATAATTGAATTACATTACATATACATGTAGGTATATGTAGTAGTTCAATCCAACAAATTAACTACTTCTAATGCCTCCACAATCACTTTTGCCACTTCATTAATGAGTTCATATGTAACGTACCTCCCCTTTACATAATGAATAATAGGAGACATATTGAATCTAAAACCAAATGTGAAACAACATAAGCTAGTGGTTTATCATTTCATAATTGATATGATCAACTGCCAAGTTGTAATCTCTCATACTAATATCCTTTAACCAGAACATCTCGTGTGGTCCACTCATTCATATCATCATCTTCAAAAGATTTAGAAATAGTGTGAACACCCTTGTGCACCAGCATAAGCCAAAATGGCTCTCGAAGTAGGCACTGTAATATTGTCACCTAGGTGTAGATTGTCAGCTATCCATTCACCTCCTATGCTAGCCTTTATTTCCTTGTCACTCTCATAGATCATTTCGCTAACTTTTAATGGGTTTTTGGGCTTCAATCTAGTTAAGGTCCATTCAAGAACATGATCTCTATGGGCACATAAAGATTCCAAGTTGCAATCAATACAATGCATGCATAGGCAAAACAATTGTTGAAATTGGCCAAGGGTAGGATTTTTATTTGAAACAGATTGAACATGGTGCAATTTTCGACTCCCCTTCATTATTTCACAATCAAAAGGCCTAGACCTATTAACATTGCCAATTTTCACTTCATGTCGCCTGGCCCCAAGGTGGGCAACATGATACTTGTTTGATTTTGCTTTCAAAAATGCCACAACATCAACAACATTTTATATCTTTTGCCCCCTAGGCTTGAGTTGTTCCTTTTTGACCTCATGCTTGAATAATGTTCCTGCACCATCCATTTCACCCTTGCCATGGTCGGTTGTAAAAAAGTTCCATATCATCTAGCAACCAGTTGGTAAGGCAAAACATGTGGTCAAACTTAGGTAAAGAGAGACAAAGTACCATGTTCTTGCACTTTTGAATTACCTTGAGCAACCATCATTCCACACCATGTGTTGGCTTGGGAAACATCTTCTCGTTTGTAGAAACTCCCAATATAACATGAATCCATGTTGCATAAATAAGGAATCATGGCTTGTGTCATCAAACACATAATAATGAACTTCCTTAAGAAGAGGTAATGAATTTGAATCTAGTATGTCATATTTTGGATTTCGACGATGAGTAATGTGCACCAATATGCTAACTTGGAAGTTATGCTACTGCATATTTTGAATTTCATTTTATATTTTCATTGTGTAGTTATGAGAAAAGTCAATGTAGGAGACCACCATGTCAACAAACACATTACTCAATAATTATCAGAATTGTGTATCCCACCATCTAGCCATGTAATTATGGAACACAAACTCCTTCAAGCATGGTTTCAGATAATTTATGAGGTTTGATGGTGGGGTTTCGTGATACTTTAATTTTAAGGCCTTCTCCTTGCCATCTTTTGTATGACCCACAACCTCATACCCTATACTTTTCCATGAAATCAAGCTTTGAGACCGAACTTCCTCTAAGCAAATTCTCAAGGTATTAATCCCATAATTTTGGCATTCACCCAATAAGCATGGTCTAGCATGCCATAATGACATTTCAAACTTTGGACAAACAATTGACGTCCACAAAGTAGTGAAGCCAGAAAAGATAGAAGAATTAGCAATACACATATATGTTGTTACTGTTGTTATTTGTTGGGCATTGCAAACTTCACCACATCTACATGTACAATTTGTGTGAATGCCCTTTCCTACAATTTGCATCTCATTTATTCCAAACAACAACTCCCTCAACTCCATAAGATATTGACAACAACATGTATTCCAAGCTTTCAATTGATGTACAAACTAAGGCTTCAATGCTTGAAACAATGTAAACATCATAGGAACCTATGGATCGTTGGCCTTGAAGGCAGTTCAAAACTCTGACTACCAAAAAACAAATAATGGTTAGTTTGGAAAACAATATTTAAAGTCCTAACAAACAATCTAACCATTTTGATTGGACATTAGAGGCAACCCATCACTTTACAACACATAAATGCAACATAATTTGCGCCTAAACACATTGATTCAACATTAACATTATGTGTAAAACAATGGAAAAAAAAATGTTAAATTATGTAGATCAAACGTGTTAGGTATCAATTGTTAATGACACACAACTTAAAAATAGAAGAAGACCGTGGGCACTTGATAGTAGCCATGTTCCAAATTAAACAAAAAAAATGGAAGCATCAAAATGAACAACAATAATTGTGTTACAATAGAAGCTAGTGGCAACACAAATTGTGTGAACTATTAAAAAAAAAATCTAAGAAATGATAGTCCATGAACTACTATGTACAAAATTGGAAAAACAATCTCATGAAATCTAGAAATCAAAAGTAATATATGTACAAGTTGTCAATCAGATAATTTGAAAACATAACAAGACCATGGGCACTTGATAACAACAAAATGAACACATTTGAACAAGAAGTTGACCAATCCATGGTCATAATAAGATTGATGTCAACACATAATTGTTGCAAAAAAATTTCATCACATGGATAATTTGTCACCAATAGAAGTAAGTACATGGCAATAAAAATGATGTGTGGTTAAAAAAAAAAATTCAAAGAAATGACATTCTACTGTATTGTGTAAAATAATGGAAAAATAGTCTCATGAAATCTGCATATCAAAAGCAATATATGTATTTTGTCAATGACACGTAATTTGATAACAAAACAAGACCACATGGGCATTTGACAATAGTTATGTTGTAAACAAAGCAAGTGGTAGCAACAAAATCTGCACATTAAAGTAAGAAGTTGACCAATCCATGGGCACAACAAGATCTACAAATTAGATCACACAATTTGATAATAAAAAAGGACCACATGCACAACAAAGCAACCACAAAATATTTTATTATGGAATTAATTACGATTTCAAAGAAAGGGGTAGAAACGAGAGTCACAAATTTGAAAGAAGAAAAAGGATTAGAATAAATCCATGGCGCAACAAGCTATGTTGGATTAAATCTTAGCATGGATTTGTTGACAAAGAAATCCACAACTCACATAATGGAAAGAAATGCAAAGCATGATTTTAACGAAAGTAAATAAAATAAATAAAAAGTATATCCCAACATATATGTAGAGAACAACAAGATGAAAAAACTTAACCCGTGTGCCTTTGAAGGAGCACCATTTTCAAATCAAAGCCATAGTTGGAAGAAGACACAAAAATAGGTATTTAATATTGAATTTTGTTTGATCCTGGGAATTCAAACTCATGGATCCAAGCAAAGCGATAAGATCTACAAAATAGATGACATACAAATTGAAAATTAAAAGGAACATGGGCACAACAACAAGCCACAAAGCTTCAACTATGGAAACAATTGCAAACTAATTCAAAGCAAGTGACAAAAAGGAAAGTCACAATTTTAAAAGAAAAGAAATAACTAATCTATGGCATAATAGCCTTGTTGCAATTTTCTTGCAAGAAGCTCAACATGGATTTACTAGCAAACAAAGGCGCAACTCCTAAAAGGGCAAAAACAGAAATCATAGTTGAAAAAATTAAGATGAAAATTAGAATGGGCAGTCCTTGGTCCATAAATTGAAGAAAATAGGAAGATGTAGAGACTTAATTGGATTGGCCATTAACCAAATTGATGTAACAACATTCAAAACAAAATTAACCTCTGTTGGATATGTCAAGGAAAAAACATGGCATATGGGTGTTGATCAAGATTGACAAAATTGATCCTTAAAATTCAATTTCATGGATTTTTATAGATCTAAAGAACCAAGTTCTATGATACAAAGGACATATTAAAAAAAAATGGCAAAGAAGCAAAATTTACAAAACAAATGACACACATGTATGTTGATCTAGTCATTCAACGACATGCAAAAGTATTTCAACCATATTGTCACAAGCAATTTAGCACCCCATCCATTTCTAAAAGGACAAAACATTATATTTCCCATTTCATTAAAGACAACAATACCTTGGCAACCTTTCATGTTCCTTCATAGATAAGACGAAAGCATCCCACCTATTAGAACTAGGAAATTAGTACCCTTGAAGTCCACTTATCCAAGGACTCAAGCACTAAGAGTCCAAAATCATAATAACCTAACACCCCTAACTAGTTTAAAAAGGACATACCATTCAAAGGACAAATTTTCATGACCAACCTAAACGTTCATTTCAAAAAAAACACAAGCATTCTTGCATGTGTGTCAATGACACACAAACACCCCATGTTCATTTACAAAAGGACCAAAACACACATAAGCACCCCTACCTTTATCAATAAGCACACCAACACCTTAAGCCCACTTACAGAAGGTCCCAAGCACTCCTACTCCTACCAATAAACACACAAGCACCTTGAGCCCACTTATGGGAGGACTATTTAGCACACCCAAGCATTCCTACCCCTATTAGTTAGCACACCAACAACATAAGTCCATTTATATTTAAACCAAAACACACCCAAGCACTCTTGCCCCTATTAGTTAGCACACCAACAACACAAGCTTGTAGCATAAATAGACCGTAGGGAACCATAGCATGGGGTCTAGTCGAGTTTTGTTGTATAGTTATCATGAGTGCCCATTTATATTAGGACCAAAGCACACCCAAGAACTCTTGCCCCTATTAGTAAGCACACCAACACCACAAGTCCACATATATTAGGACCGAAACACACCCAAGCATTCCAACCCCATATTAGTTAGCACACCAACACCACAAGTCCACTTATATTAAGACTAAAATAGACCTAAGCACTTAACCAAAATTGACATATACATTATAGCAAACCTTTCTCATTTTGAAAACAACAATAATCAGTTGTCCTTTTCCATAAGGTTAGATACATTCCCAAGCCCACGGTTACAATGAATAGAACATTCAAATTCACCACTTTAAAAAAGTGCTAGTAATCTAAACAAATTTTGTTCAATGATTTTCTAAATTGATTAATTACATAATGGCTAAAGGGATAAACATAAAATTTTTGAATTGAAATGCACCTGCAAAACTTTGAAGATAATGGCAACTGTGCTTCTCATCCAATTTAATACCAATGCATTGTCTTACAATGTCCTCAACATGAGAGATTGTAGGTTCATTTGTCCACCATTGTATAACCAGTTCTTTGAATGTTTGCAACAGGGAATTAGACCTTCTTGTTTGCCTTTGACCAATCCAAAAAACATCTTTCTTTGTGTTTAGTTGAAAACGCCTTTTTGGCATGGCCTTCTTAATATTACACCTATCAACACCCAAGGCCTTTGCAACTTGACTAGCATTACAACCTCTTGATTGGTTTGATGCGAGCATGCAAACACATTTTTGGCAACCACAACTTTAGAGGGCTTTTGACTAGTCATGTGACTCATAATACCAAAATTTAAACTAGACATCACTTCATGGTTATGTTGCACAACATTCAAATTGCTAAGATAATCAAGAACAATGTTTTTAACAAGTGGATGAGAAATGAACTTCTCGATTACAACTTGTTAAACTTTGCTCTTTAGATTCTTCACTTGTTCAATAATAAACATTGTAACTTTTCAAGATACATCAATTGTGATTTTTTGTGACTGCTTGGCATGTGAATCAAGAGAGTTAGGGGTTGAAATTCCTAAAGAATTGTCAAATTCCTTATTTACTTGAAGATTTTCCCTTATAATAGTTGCATGTATAGCAAATGCCCGTTGTCTACACTTTTTAACACATTCTTGTGTATCGGCCTTTTTCTTCTCTACATTGGTGTTTTCATATGTTTGTCATCTTTGAACTTGTTATTTAAAAAATAGTTATTGGATGCAATGTTCATTTATGTTGGTGTGAGGCATTCTTGCACAACTTCAACATGAAGATATGCACTCACAAAACCCACTTGGAAATGAAACTACTATGTAGTTGTAGTCTAACAAGTAAGGTGGTTCAATGTAATGCAATGAAGTTCACTAAGAATCTAATGCATTGTATCCACTTGGAAGATACAAAGACATTGTGGGAGAATCATAATTCACCATGATGGAATGTGAAGGGGCATTATGTCGATGTTCATTCAATGTCACGCTTGATGGTTGAACCCCTTTTGTTCTATTCGTCATAACATCTACATACAACCTCCTAATCTAACATGCATTAGATTTTTTAAAAACTAATCTAAAAAGGAGCCATGTTACAAAATTTTATGTTTTTTTTTTTTTTTTTTGATCAAGAGTTAAGCCTTGGGACTAAAAATCATTTTGCTTAGATTGAAGAAAGAATAGACAAATTTAACCCCCTGTACTTCCAGCAAGTGTCGCTCCCTTATAGCAAACCCGATGATGCTGAAATTTGGAGAAAACCTTCTACACCTCCTAAACAAGAATTTTTTAAAGTTTGACACAAATCCAACGGTGGATTTGGGAGGAAGAACTATTTAAAATAAAACTCTAGAGGCTTTGTCATGAAAATCCTTCCATGAACTCCCTTATAACACCCTTTACTCTCGGCAAGTGTCGCTCCCTGCAACCAAATCAATGATTCTAAAATTTGGACAGAACCTTCTACACCTCCTAAACAATAACTCTTTTAAGTTTGACACAAATCCAATGGTGGATTTGAGAGGAACAATTATTTGAAATAAAACTCCAGAGGCTTTGTCATGGAAATCATTTTATGAATTCCCCTACAACACCGTCTACTCCCAGGAAATGTAGCTCCCTTACAGCCAAACCGATGATGCTGAAATTTGGAAAGAACCTTCTACACCTCTTAAACAAGAATTATTTTAAGTTTGACTCGAATCCAACAATGGATTTGGGAGGAACAACTATTTGAAATAAAACTCTAGAGGCTTTGTCATGGAAATCCTTCCATGCTTATTTCTTGCACACATCTTTTTCATGAACAACACCTTTCCACACATAAGAATTAATATTTTCCTCACACATTCCTTTTCTTCCTTTTCCCTTCCCCAACACAAGATACTCCTCTCTCCCTTGGTAAGCCTCCATGACCTTTCCTTAAGCTTGTTCCCCTTGTCCAATGAAAGCTTCAAAATCCTTCCCTCCAATCAATGGCCTCCTCATCCTTCAAGAACCAATGAGAATTAAAAATGATTTGCCTTCCAATTGATTTTAGGATGAGAATTCTTGGGCCCAATGAGACACAAAAAAATATTCCATCCTCTAATCAAATAGGATGACAATCCTCATGACTAATGGTTTTGGAGAACTCATCCTTCCCCTTATCTTGGATATCTTGACAAGGTTTTTGAGCTTGATCCTTATCCTTTCCGTCCATTGACCCTCACATCCTATTTCTTCATCCTAATTATTTCAAGTAACTAACTATTAGGATAATTTATCAGTAGTAATAAGTAAACATCCTTGAGTCCTTACTTGACTAAATCAATTCAATGTTTGAAATAACATCTCCACATGCCATTTACTCTTTTGATATCCCCTACTTTTTTTTTTCCATGCACTAATTAACTATGTAGTACATAGTAAATTAGAATTAAAGTTTGCATCACCAAAAACCCCCACATACTTCTAGATGCACCGTCAAAATTAGGGTTTGATGAATCCATTAGATCTAGGATGTTCAAGTTTTCATGAGGTTCTGTCGTCACTCCCACACCTTATGCCTACCTTAATTTGTTAAATAAAAAAGCTTCAACCCCTTCTGAATGCAAGTACCCCATTGTTTCTGTTACCCTCTTGGTTTTTGTTGATGCAGGTGAGAATTTAGTCATGGCAGATGATGTCGCTACACCCTCGAATCCTCCAGTTTCACTGATAGAAAAAAAAGAGCTTAAAGAAACACCGCTTGAAATGAATGTCTCTCAACGGTCGCGCGAAGAAGAACTGTCTAGAAGAATGGTGCGCACTCAAGTCGATTACTAACATGGGATCGTCGATTATCTCCTAACCCACATGCCTTAGCAATCTATTTAAAATTTGTTCCTGCTTGTGGAGCCGCACTAGAAAGGTTTGAAGAATGTCAATGTGAAGATGACAATGTTCGTCTTCATTGTCGAACTTGGGTTCCCTGTGATGGCCATTATCGTTGGTTGCGAGGCCTAATCAATCCCCTTTCCATGGAGCATCGAGTCGAATACCTAGCTCGCACCATTTGTTGCGTTCTAAAGTTTTTGCAATTGTGATCTATCCCCTTAAAGTTGTTTACTAAGTTGTAATTCACCTGAGGCCATTCAGGTGGAAATGTTAATACTGAAGTTTGATTTTGATTCTATTTAAGAGTTTGATAAAAGTGAAGACTAAATAAAGACTTATTAGGACTGCATCCTTGAAATCTTTCAAGTACATCATTCGTGCCTGAAGATTATTCTACAAACTAATTTAATATTGTCATGGCAAAATGTTATTGTTAATCATGGGCTTGTATTCCCAATATATCAATAAATCACATCTAATTCTACATCCCCTTTCCTTTTTCTACAACATAAAAGGATAATGCACTTAAAAAGGTTTACTAGGTCCTAAAATTAACTAAGCCTTGCATCAATTTAATTAAAAGAGTCTTCTATGCTAAAATATGCAAAGGCTAATTCAACTCTTAATAATTATTACTTGGAGGTTTATCAAGATTCAAATCATTAATACTAAGGAAAACTATGGAACTAAAGTTTAACAATTTATGGTATTATAATCCATGATTCACAATTGATTCTTTCTGCGCATCCAAAAGTGTTGTGGTTGGCCATATTGGCATTAAATGGGTTGAAATATAATTTCAACATGTGAACAAACATGGACTATTTATAAAAACAACAAAGCTTACTAGCTACACAATAAGAAAAATGTTTCAATGCCAGTGGTAGTGAACAAATTCAAAAACATTAGACATTTAAAACTTAAACCGAAACCTAAATCAAAAACTCCAATAGACATATCATAAGAGAATCTTGGTTCAATCATAGATACAACCTTATTATAGGGTTTGTAAAACAAGAATGCTTCAATACAAAATGACAATGAGCAAATAGAAAAATATTAGACACTTGAAATTAAAACTTAGGCCTAAATCAAGAACTACAAATAGACGTGACATGAGAGAATCTTGGTTCACTCATGGACATAACCTTTTTAGAAGGTCTGCCCTTCACAAAATCGGGTGCAAGCCTTTGTTTTTTTATTAATTTCTCCACCTTTATATTTTATTTTCATATATTTATAACAAAAGGTAGCATCCAACCTAGATGTGATATAAAACAAACTTAAATCACTACAATAAGAGGAGATACATACTAAGCTTCAAATCAAAATAAAACTTGAACCTTTTAGTGTTTGATCCATGGAATCCAATGTAATGAAATATAGATTGAACAACCAAAACAATCCATATGAACATAACTAAAATTTTTGTAAGGTTAAGCACACCAAAACCAAAGGAACAATAAAAGCATTTGAAATACCCTATATTTTTTTCAACAGATAAACATGCACAAAATTTTGGAATGAAACAATTTGGGGCCAAACTTGTCTAACCTAAATCAACAAAGAATTTCAAAGCATGATTTGGAAGAAAAAATTAACAATGAAATACATGCATGCACGAAAAACCCACAAATCCCTCAAGCTTGTTGTTGAAGCAAAGGATTCATTACCAAATGGCATCTGAATAGGTGACAATTTGTAAAACTTCTTTTCAATTTGTTGGGTGCATCCATGTTGAACACGCAAATTAACCTATTTCAAGATTGTTCAAGGTGGAGCATGCCATTTTGCTAGCTCAAGATTCATGATATAATCATAAATCCTTATATGATAATCAAATAGTGTACATGTTCACCTTTTGCCCTGATCAACCCTCAAATGTGTTTCAAGCTCTTCAAAAATGGGCTCTGAAGGATTACTAGGTGGTGTGTAAAAAAGGCCATTATTAGAATCAAAATCTTGTTATTCTAGAGAAGTGATTATACATTTGATAGTTTCCCAAACACTTTTGTCGATTCAAGCTTCCTCTCTTTTTGTAAGCCCCCTAGCCAAGCTTCGTGATCCATGGTTAAAACCCTATTTATATAACTCCGATAGTTCAACAAAAAGGATACCCTTGCAATAATTTTTTAAGGTGGCTCATGATGTAATATATAAAACTCGATACTAGAATGTGATTCCTTTGCAAATCCTTCACGCAAAAAACGTGAGTCCATTTCGATCCCTAGTAGAAACTCCGTGCAACAATTGTGATGTTGTTCCAATAGCTTATGTAATAACGATATAAGGAAATTGTGTTTCCCACTCAAGCAACAAGGTGAGCTTCACCTTCCTGCTTGAGCTTCAACCTTTTAGGGTTCAATTTTTTATGCAAGGTGCAATGAAAACTACACATTTTCGAACACACGTGGTTGAATGGTTGCGATGCATGCATTTTATCATTTTATCATCTCCACCATTGTTATGAACCCTAATAATAACTTAACATATATATCTTTTTCATCTTTGTATACTTCACTTCATCTTCCATTTCTATTTTAAATGTAACCAAAAGTTAATTCTATCAAATCTCTTACTTTAAATAATAATCCATAGCATTGTTCACACATTTTTAAAACAAGTAATGATGCATGGATCATGGAAATATTATTGTGCATTCACAATGTAATATTTTACAATAATTATTCAAAATGAAATATCAGATTAATTTGAAGATTTCCATTGCTACATTGATTATGATAAATGTGCATAAAATTAATGACCATGTATTTATGTACAATATGTCCAGGGATTTCAATTATTATGAAATAATATCAAATTTCATGTGTTGTAACACTCCAAAACACACTTTGATATCAAATTTTTGGACATATTTTAATCCATTTCAAGAGTGTTAGGACTAGTTACACTGCTAAATGAGTGCTTTTGGACCCTACAAAATTGTTGGACTTTATTGAAATTTTTACATGTTATAAACAATTCTATAATACCCAAGATCTTGTAAAATTTTTGAATACTTCAAAAGTCTCTAAAAAATTGAATCAAAAGACATGTATTTTTTAGCACTGGTTACACGTGCAAGCAATCCTTTTATTGTGAACTCACCCCATTTCCATACATTTGTGTGACAAGACTCTAATGGTGTTGTTAGTTGACAAGATATGTTTTGGGATTTGAGATGACAACAAGGGCATTTCAAGTTGTTGCCAAAGTAGATAAAGAAAAAAAGAAATTGTGAGGGAGGCATGTTATATTAATACATGTCATTTCATGATTTCCCATGTTTAAGAGTAAACTTCATCTTTGCTCCATTATGGCAAGGACAGTACTCTCAATCCATGCACCTATGTTCATTGATAAGGGAGCATCTTCTATGCACCTACAATTTGGTGGTCTTATGTGGGAGTGTAACTTGATATAGTTCATAATTTGTTTATTGTCATGGAAATGAATGTTTGGTCGATTGGTTCCCACATATTTTTGCAACAAAGAGGCTTCCATGGACACTAGCTAAAGGATATGACACCTTCACAACAATTGGTAACTTTGTGTGTATGCCTTTCCCTTCTACCTTAGATCGTACCACAAACCACAACATAAACAAGCAAATGCGTAGTGAACTATATTATCCCACAAGGGCCACACTCAATTTTTAGCACTAGACAACTACATTATCTGAAATAATGTCAAGGAAAGGGGAAACACCTTTTTGTTATAAGCATCACCAACATGTGACATGTAGCATCCCAACACATCATATCCTTCACTTAGTAGGGCATTTTCTACCAACTCTACACCATCCAAGTTTTAATATGGATAAAAAAATGAATATTATATATACCTAGTATTCATGACCAAGAAAGAAAGAAATATGCAAAGGCAAAGGTCCCAAAAGATTTACATTTAGCAAGTATGTGCACCTAGTTATGTCTATCTTGGACGACAACAAGTGGATGGCAAGATTATTGGAGGTCTCAACAACTTCAATATGGAAGCCTGTTGAAAACTACATGACTCTCTAACATGAGCACACTTCACAACAGAAATTAAGTGGCAAGAAGGGAAAGTAGGGGTGAGAGAATGGGAGAAATGACAGACCAAACATGCATAGACGCATGTGAGTTGGTGGATTGAAACTACTTGTTGATACTAGCACCACTTGCATGTGTTTCCTACAAGCCAAGTTTGGTGAATATGGATATTACAATTTATAGTAAATCTAAGCACCCAAGTTCAATAATCAAAAGGATGTCTATAGAATATAATACAAACCAAGCAAACATTGATGGCTTAAGATCTAACGCAATGGACAAATAAAATAAATGCAACCTAGGTATGTAAATAGCATGACATACTGATAGTTGTCAATCGGTGGTATAGTGTGAACATTAAGTTCATCCATGGGCAAGGTTACCTCTACCACCCCTGAACCACTTGCAAATCCTTATATGCTCAACACCATAGCCTTCAAATTTGGCATTAACAAAATGAATATTGGGTTGTTTAGCCCCTTTCTGTGAATGCCTGCACCTCTATAGGAATAAAAATACTTCTACATTTTATGAAAGTTTTTTAATCCACCCCTTCATCAATGAACCCTTGGTTCACAAAACCTTAAGAGGGAAGGACATGCATGAGTTCCAACCACCCATCAACATGGACCATTATAGACACTCTAGCATTATGTGATTACAAAACATCTAGACTTTGAAAGCCTTCAAGTTCCACTTTCGGTGCATATAATGTTTAAATTGAATTTGGAGCATAGTAGAAGAAAGGTGCCTCTGATCTTGTTTTGCATGTCCATCACATAAAGTGCAAGGCTAAGAATTAAGGGGATCTCTACTTCTAGTCTAATAATACCTTTCACATACATGTACAATTGACAACATAAGGCATCCCTAGCAAGGTCATGTGAGAGAAAACAAATGAGCGATTATACTGAGTTCCAACCTAATCACTAAGAAATTCTGCCATGGGATTAAAGAATTGAACACAAAATGTAGTAGGTAATTATTTGGCCTTGGTATATCTTCTTTTTCTTTAAAGTCTCATCCAATTCCCAATAGTTAGGGTGCCCAACCTTCTTATTCTGGTTAGCAATTTACTTAAAGGCAATGGAGAGATTGGACCACTTACATTCAATCTCCTTTGGCTATCGGTCTATACCCACATTGCAAGGTCTAAACTTCCTTCCACTAATTTGTTGTTGACTTGAAGACCTATTTCTCTTTCTTCCCTGATGTTGTCAACTTCATGTGAACCTCTTGGTAAGACCTCATTAGTGCATCCATTTTTAGATCTTGCCACATTTTTACTCTCTTCTTCTTTGCACTCCCCTCTTTCTTAGATCACTCCTTTCCATCTCCTTCATCATCATCATCTTCTTCCTTTCCAATCCCCACACCTCTTCCATTATTGCCTCCACATTCTCCTTCCTCCATGCTCCTTGCTTAACCTTATGCTCCAACCATTTGGCTCCTTAATACTATACCTAGGAACCCAACCACTCCTCCAAATGAAAAAGGCATAATCATGGTGACAACATGATAATTACTACTGGGGTCAATGTCTTCTTTTGGAGCTTTAGTTGGTTGTTCACTCCCTTGTGATTCATGCTGCCAATCTATGCCTTTTTGTTTCTTGTTGTTACTTATGTTATCTCTCATCAAACTATTGTCTGTATGGAAAACCTATCCATCCTTGCAAACCATCTTAAGGATTAGCATCATGAGGATAGGTGCTTATGTCTATGTGATGGTGATGAGGAGGAGGAGAAGGAGGAAACCCTTGGGATTCTTGAACAAAACCTTCTCTTACATATGCCACCACCTCCCTCACTACTGGAGCTCCATAAGCATCTCAACCGCATGCAGGTGGCACATAGCCCATATGGGTTTACTTTGAAAGACTTGAGTCCATTGCAACATGAGAATTTGCTCCTTAATCCATATCATTCCTATAAAAGAGGAGTGATTTTATGCCTATTCTTGAGAGTGGGAGGGGTGTTACACTTATACATGTATACTTATAAGATTCCTTGTCTTTTCTAGGGAATATTGAAAGATATAAGGTGCCCTATAATTACACTAAGAAATTCCTCATATTTTATGAACAAATTTCCCACAATTTCCATAAAGAACAAAGGCAAAACAACAAACAAGATTTTACCTTTGAATACCTACTATTTGTTTCCAATAGGAAAGGACTTCTAAATGTCATGATAGATAACATGAAGGGTATTCTTTAAATTGGTACTTTCTGAAACATGGATCACCTTATCAATGAATAGAAAAGTAACATGCCTTCTTATTTGACGTGCTTAGGTGGTCCATGAATCAAACAAACTCTTAGTATAACTCACATGTCCACAATTACATCTGTAAAGTTTGTGCCTATTCACACGCCAAAATCAGCCCATAAGTAGCCCTTACACATAATACCATTAATTTGTCTTATTTTCAAAGTCAAACTTTCCAACCATTGCACCACAAATGTTGGGCTTTAGGGTGGACAACTCTTCATCCAATTAGAAACACAACCTAGTCTAGTGGAATCATTATATCATCATTAAATAAAAGACATTGGGATGCTACTCATTGAGCATGGGACTGCATCATGTAAGATTGTCAATGTGGAGTTGCAATACATTCATTATAGGTCATCTTGTTCCTTCAAATCATATCTATAAACATCAAGTTGATCCTATCTATGGTATTTGACAATTCATTGTGTGGAACAAGGACAAATGTTTTTGGTGCCAATTTCATTCACCATATATTACAATCATGGGTCTAATACAAAATCATTCTCATGTTAACAACATGTAAATTATGCATAATTTAGCTGAAATTTGAAAAAAAAAGAAGTTTTAGATCAGATTCATTGCCTAGACTATGATATGCCTACCTTTGAAACTCACATTCATAGCATAAGCCTTAGACATGACAACCATAGTCAACTCAACACCATCAAACTTGGCATTTACCATCAATGTTACTATCAAACTTTTGCCCTTTAGGTTTTTTGTATCATTTAATAAGTCATAAAACTAGAGATCAATAAGAGTGCTGGCAACTCCATTTGCTTGCCCAACAGTGTTTCCTATAAATGCCTTTTTCACATCTAAATGGGTCGTTGGACAATGGAGGTAACCTCACTTATGCACAACCCACCCATGCTCAATGCTTTGATATCAAGTCATGCTAAAAACACATAATGACCTATAGATGCATATAACTATTCCATGGAGGCAAGATACTTGCCTAAGTATATTTTCACATGTTTGCAGTAGAATTTTGTGTAATGCCCATTGTATCCCAAAACTATAAACCTGGATGGGAAAAGAAATATGACAAAATACAAAAGTAAATGCAGTACCGATGAGTTTTTGGTAGCAAAAATGTTACTAATGTTGTTAGAGTGAATGTAGCACATAGACCACATGCCATATTCCGTATTGACTTAGATGTTGAAACAGTCTCATCCTTACTTGATGATGCAAGCCACCACGTGCATCCACACATATGAGGGATCGGATTGACTCTCTGCACGTAGATCGTGTCCTCTCTTAATGACCTGGATAAGACTAATTCCACCAAAAATTCCATTTGATGAATCAATGTGACAACCTTCAAGTGCAACTTTACCAACATTCCAATAATATTTGTAGTGTTGATTAAAAAACTAGGAGCACCTTGATGTATAATCTACACATTACACAAACTAATTGATAATCCATTTTTTTAAAGACCATGGAGACCTCCAATTGAACATTGATTATTAATACTCCATAAAATTGAAGGCAACAAATAAAAATAATTGCACCAATCATTGCACTCTAGTCTTCAATTCGATAAATGGCATCAAATGGGAAACCTAATGCATTTCAGTGACTTGAATACTAACAATGAGGATTAATACACAATTTGTTATCTTACTACAATTGAATTCACCAAATATATTCATGAAAACAATTTAAATTAACCTAAAAAGAATTGACAAAGCTATGAATATTTCAAATTGGATAACAAACTGGCAACAATCGGCAAGCATGAAAAAGAAACCCCTCCCTAACGAAAAGTGAAAACAAGACCACAAGACATAATAAACAATAGCAAGAGTGGTTTGAACAACAACAATGGTCATATGCATGTTCCTAGACCGCCAATAACAACATGTATGGCAGTGACCAACTACCATAACAATGAATCAAACACTAACCATCAAACTGAGTTTATGTCACAAGACTAGCAATAGCAAGAAAACTTAGCCATGATGTTGGTTAGTTCAACAAAGAAGATAAAGAAGATCAAGAGGCCTTAAGAAGAAAGAGGACTATAGAAAGGGGAAAATGTAAGACAAAAAAAACCCAAAACAATAAAAAAGAAAGAAAACAAAAAGTAAAAAGAAATAGAACTTTGAGATAAAAACTTTAGAGGACAATAAAATGCAGCTCAACAAACATGTGAAGGTCATCAGACAATTGAAATCTAGAGTGTGGGTTGAGCAATGAACTAGATTTTTGTGAAGACTTGACCCATTCTCTTCCTTTTTTTACTTGTCCTGAAATTGTTTCCTATGTTCATCTCTTTCCAACTCCACTTATCCATATCTTCCTACAACCTATATTCATAAACTAAAACAAGAAGCCCACTCATCTTTGAAATTATTACAGCAATTTTGACCAAATTATGTAATCTTACAGGCCTCCTTTAGTTATAAACCAAAAGAATGTGACCAAAATAGATTTGATTTTGTAGCCAAAGGTTTGTATCAAATGATTAATTGTTTGTCGGACAATAAATTATGGTCAAGTCTTAAGGACCTTACAAAAGGTAAACTCCAAAAAATTGGCTAGTTTCACACATTTTTTCCAAACTCACGTCTCCATGTGCTTAGATGCAAATGAAACACCAATGAAATTTGTTGAGATGTGTATGTCTATTTTTTGGAGTAGTCCTAATTTAAGAAAGACAATGAAGTTGAAGAACGTTGATGTCTTCTAATCCAAAAGTTCTTTTCATTTTTGCAACATTTTGTTCATGCTTCATTAAAATTTTGTTTTGGTATTTGCCAAAAGCAAGACTAATAATCTTTATACATCATTGTCACAACTTGATTATGGGCACCTTAGCTCCTAGCTTTCAAGTGGTTAATGGATCAAAGGGAATTTACAAGTGACATTTCATCAAAGAACCTTGTCATAGACATGAAAATATAAAGAACTTTCTGTTACCTACTCTAGGTAAAACTTCAGAAAAACAAACATACCAGGGACTCCTTCCCTAGAATGGAATGATGAAAGAAGAAATTCATAATCGCCATAGCATCCTCTGACATATCCATCCGAAGCTTCAACCTTAATTTAGCAAATGATGACAAAAGTGCTAACAAGGTGATTATGTTGCAAAATAATCACCCTGCACAAAATAAATTTAGCCAACATTACCAACCCACTAAAATATCCCACTTCAATTATCTTAGGTGAAAAAACTCACATTATCAAAAATTCAAGAAAATAAGTCCAAATACTTCTATGTAGGAAAGAAACATTTTTGCAAGTGCTTATTTTTTGGAAAATGACAAGCTCTTAGTGAGGCCAAAATCCAAAAGAATGGGCTTAAAAGGGGGCTCCTTGCTCACATGAAAATTTCCTACATACACCCATGAATTTAAAGTTCATTGTAGTTTTTTTATTAACATAGTAGGGTAAATGCATGAATAGGTGGACCAATTTTTGGACTTTTTAACAATTTTTGTAAAGTGGTTGTCATTGTAATGACCATATGGGGTAGGATAAATTTAAGATTTCCATTTATGGACTTATTTTGAAAATATTAACTTGATTAAGTATTTGTTCCACATTTTATATTTGCATAATTACAAAAAGTGTTAGAGTTATGAACTTTCAAAGTTGAAAACTATAGACTATAATCTTGGTAGCAACTTTTAAAAGGACTTTTGCCATGGTCCTATAATTTGAGATATGTTTGTTAAGGAATTGATTTTAGATAGATAACATATTAAAGAAATTAAGTTTAAAGTTTTTTACAAAATGACATTGTAATTATGGACTCTTGAATAGGTTAAAACATGTGGTTTTTTCAAGAGTCCCTAGCATACTAAAAAAAAGAGGTTCTTGAATTATTTTTGTGTACACATGCTAGAAATAGAAACCTTTAATTCCACTTTAGATCATATGGAATTTTTTCCTTAGGAATCAATGGGAAATTTTTTCTAGTAATAACCATGTCTAGTTGACTAAATGACATTAGAATTTTGGTGTGACATCACTTACGATCACCTCTTGCCTTCGATTTTGCATTGAGCATGATGAAAACAATCACCTCTTCTTTCTTTGCATCTTGAAGTTTTTGTGTTTTTTGTTGTAGATGTTGTAGAACATGTTTTCACATCCACCATTGTATAGAACTCATGGCCTTGGTTTCTTTCTCTACATTGGCATCGACTAATCACTTTGGAATTGCCACCATGTTCTGCACCTTTGACAAACTTCAACAAGCTTTCAAGTCATAACCTTTCACCAACCCTTATATTCAAGTTTTCATTATATTCCAAAGCATTTTGGAAATCGAACAATGTAATTTGACAAGGGTTGTTTAAATTTTAAGGTTGCATGTGTGCATCAACATGCAAGAAAACTTGGTCGCAAGTGCATTAATTAGATGCATATGTTTAGGGTGGGAGCAAGATGTTCAAGTGGTTGTTTGGAGGCATTGATCTACAACAAGTTATGCTCATTTAATGAAGTGTGCATTTCATCTTTGCTTGAAGCTTTAATGGGTAATGGTAGAGACTGTGAGAAAAGGTCAGACATCATAAGACCCATACTTGCCCAATGAGCAATTGTATGAGATTAGAATGTGGAAAAGTGACACATATGAACGGTTCGGGGAAAGGCAATAACATTGTCCACAAATGATCTAGTTCCTCATACCGTTCAACCGCTAGAAGCACTAGTAAAGGAGAGGGAGGTTAGGAGAGTTGTAATTAATATTGTTCAGTACATTCAATAGGCCTGGAATCACCTACCTTTTAAATCCAAGAAATTGGTAATGTTAAAGGTTCTATTTAATCCTTTCATATATGACATAGTTCCAAAGACTACTAACATCGAAGTTGCCAAAATCATTGCATTGCAAAATGAAATTGGTGTAGGTTTGGTGAAAAGCTTGGAAGAGGTGAGAAATTCATGTTTTGCTGCAAAATTAACTACCAAACATGTTTCGTTAACTGCTATTGTCAACAACATTAGGAACAATGTGTCATGTAGACAAAAAGTTTGCACTCTAGCTCTCCACCATTAGAATATTTTTGTTGCGATGCAATGGCAAAGGTTTATGAATTTGAATGATGTTTTTTTATGGACTTTATTTATAAGGAACAGACGATATGATGCCTTGTTGTCTACCACAAAAGTTACAATTATTACCTAGTGGATTCAAGAGACAAGAGTGAGTCCTGATAGAAAGAAGGTGAAACGCAAGCGTGTAGTAGTCAATGTTTTTTATGAAAAGCCTACCCAATTCTTAATGGAGACACAAGTGAGTGGCTTGATTTTAATTCCTTTTTTTCTATAATATGTCTATGAATTGTATCTTGGATTTCAAACTTCAATGGACATCATGAACTGCAAGAAACTTTATATGTATAAATAGTTCTCTCGATTTTACTTCTCTTGGAAAGAACATTGAAATTGGTTAAAGAGTGTTGTAGACTTAGAGATGCAGATTGGGATTATAACTCTAGAATGAACACATAATGCAACTTGGAAGGTCACTTGTTCCTTTTTATACAAGTTTCATGAAATGAATATACATGTCAAGTGTTTAAAGGTTGTAGTGAGTTTAATGAATTGGTCATTTTTTGTTTTGCCATTGACCTTTTCTCCAAATTACTATTGTATTGTAGGAAGCTTTGTGAATTTGAATTAAAAGCTATGACAACATTGAATTTGTGTTCTAAAATTGCAACTCGTGATAAATTCTAGGACATGAAAATTTTTTAAAAGTTTTTGAGTTGCAATAATCTTTGGAATAGAAGAGTTATATTGATGGACATTTGGGACTTTTTGTTAAATCCATCGACTTGCAATGTATGTGGATAATTTGTTTGCACATTTAAAGTTGTTTGATTTGGAGGGGAATTATTGAGGTCAATTAAAACTTTTTGTTTAGTCCATGGACTTGTAATAGGATTATCTATGGAAAATTCATGGTCACATTTGAAGTTGTTTGATTTGGAAGGGAAGTATTAATGATAATTAGGACTTTTTGTTAAGTCCATAAACTTGCAATAGGACTATCTATGGACAATTTGTGGACACATTTGAAGTTGTTTGATTTGGAGGGGAACTATTCAATGACGCACTCCCAACTTTTTAAAGGGCTCAAATGTGAGCCCAAGTAGAAAACATCGGAAAAGGAAGAGTCGGAGAACGCTCCCTAGCTCACAACACTTTGAGGGGTAGAGGGGCGTGTTGGAGCTCCGGGATGGGACTAGGAAGAGTTGACAAGCTTTAGTCACTCACACGGGCCTGCACACAACTCACACAAAGTGGTTAATGCAAAGTTGGAGCACCCTTGGTGCTAGGACGAGCCACAGGCAACACGGACACACAAGACTCACCACGGCCCGGACTTGGGGGAAGCCACCACCTTCCCCCTTATAGTATACTCTGTGACTCTCCACGGAGCTATTTTTCCTGGGACTCCCGCGCGGGAGTCCCGAAATCGCGCCAAATGGGACTCCCGGGACTTTGGAGCCCCATAACTTTGCGAGCAGACCTTGGATCACGATGCGGTCTAAAGCAAAGTTGTAGCTCTCGTCGCGAGCTTTTCAACGCCGTGTCGCACTCTCGAATCGGACATCGGAAAGAGGTCGATTCCCGACTTTTTGTGGTCGGAAGTCAAACTGGCAATTCGACTCCCGGCCTTTCTTTTGGCCATAACTTGTGTTTTAGATGTCCAAATGAACAATGCGAGCGCATTTTAGACATCTACGCTTCAAGAGCTTTCCAATGATATAAGGAACGCCATGAGCCATTGAGTTTTGACCTCTGCAATCGCTCTCTGAAATTTCAGGAGTCCATCGGGACTCCATCTCCCAAAGTGGGAGTTGCCTTGGGAGTGTGAGGGTTCACTCCCTCACACTCCCTCACACTTTCTTGCACTCCCGGGAGTATGTGATGTGACTCCCGGGCTTCCTCTTGGCTTCACTCCCGGGCTTCCTCTTGGCTTTAACTCCCGGGCTTCCTCTTGGCCCGCACCTTTGTAATTCCCTTTGCCTTGGTCGCGAGCGCAAAGCTAGGGTTGCGACACTATTCAAGACAATTAGGAATTTCTATTAAGTCTATCGACTTGCAGTAAACTCATTCGACATTTTGTGAACAACTCTTATGGTTTTAGATTTGGTATGGGACTAATGATGGATGTTTATGACTCCATGTGAAGTCCATGGACTTGCAACAAACTTTGAAAGACAATATGTGGATTTATCTAATTTGGAATGCATGTTTTGATGGACATTCAAGACTATCTATTGAGTCCATGGACTTATAATGTTGTCTCTATGGGTAATTTATCAACATTGGTGAGTTTTTAAAGTTTGGAATGTAAGTTTATTGATGAATTTGTCCTTGAGACTTTTTGTTATATCCATGGATTTGCAATAATTATGTGGACAATCTATGGACATGTTTGATTTTGAATTTGGAATGGCAATATTGATGGGCATTTATATTTATTTGTTAGAAGTCTGTACACTTCTAAATAGTCCATGTGGAATTATGTTGTAAACAAGTTAATTAATTTGTGATGTTTTGAATATAGATCGGATTTGTTAATGGACAATTAGGATTTGCAAAAATTTATGCAAATATCCTATGGACTTGCAATAGTCTTTTTGGCCATTTTGTGGACTTATAAAATCCATGTGGGGATTATGTGGACTTGTAACAACAATTTTTATGGACAATCTATGGACATACTCAAATTGATGGACATTCAGATTTATTTGTTAAGTCTAAGGACATAGTGTGTAAACATTCCATCTAGGAATTATTATATTGTCAAGTTAATTTGTGATATTTTCAAATTAGCATGGATTTGTTGATGGACAATTTGGGTTTGCAAAAGTTTGTGGATATCTTATGGACTTGCAATAGTTTAAATTATGGCCATTTTGTGGACTTGCAATTCAACAATGTCTATTGTCGCAACCCCACTTTGGCCAAGTGTGGGGGTGAAGCCCAACACTTGGAAAAGTTGGAGGTTTGGAGTCCTCCGGGACTCCCGAATGTTTAGAGTTCGACGGCAAGGCCCAAAACACCTCGCATTGAGATGTTCTTGGTGTCATTGGAAAGGTCTTGAAACGTACATATCGAAAATGGCCTCGCATTAGCAATTCGGACATTTACAGCCCAAGTTATGGGCAAAAGAAGGCCCGGGAGTCAAACTAGCAGTTTGACTCCCGACCACTAAAAGTCAGGAATCGACCTCTCTCGACGTCTCCTTGAGGTGTGCGACATGTCGTTGGAAAGCTCTCGACAAGAGCTACAACTTTGGTTTAGGACTCGTCCCAATCCGAGTTTGGGACGAGGAGATGTGACCGTCCAAAGTCCCGGGACTCCAACCCGAGACAGTTTCGGGACTCCATTTCGGGAGTCCCAACAAAATGTGCCATTCGGATGTAGCCTCCACGACCAGCCACAGAGAATACTATAAGGGGGAAGGTGGTGGCTTCCCCCGAGTCCGAGCCGTGGTGAGTCTTGTGTGTCCAAGTGCCCGTGGCAAGTCCCAACACCAAAGGGTGTCCCGAATGCTAAACTAACCTCTTGTGGTTGGTTTTTGGATGCAGATTCACACGAGATAAGTTAGTCCCTCTTCCTAGTCTAATCCCTGGGCTCCCAACTCGACCCTCTACCCCCTTTTTAGAGTTGGAAGCCGGGAGCGTGCTACCAAATCTCAACGTTCCGCAACTTGACTTTGTGAAACCTTCAAGTGGGTTTCACCCCGTGACTTGGGAGCGCGTCACGTGGTATCAGAGCAAGTGGTGAAGCTCACTTCTTGGGTTGGAATGGCTCCCAAGAAGAACCGTAAGCAAGCTTCCGAGACTAGGCCCGA